>JACKQG010001491.1_pt1 | contig 32292 bp, 22 predicted proteins | sample 8237621 | NCBI WGS metagenome assembly JACKQG01 (sample SAMN15677084, study PRJNA649215) | marine metagenome | biome: marine; feature: Black Sea; material: saline water; isolation source: suspended particulate matter (SPM) from the Black Sea western gyre | collected 2013-06-09/2013-06-10 | depth...
ATGGATGCATTCCAAGGTTCCCTGTTTGCGGCCCCGGCCGGTCGATATGCGCGAGTGGCGTTGAACACTCCAGTGCGCAGAGAATTTTCATATCATATACCCAAACATGCCGAGCTAGTCGAAGCAGGGTGCCGCGTAAAAGTCACATTCGGACGGCGTCCAATTATCGGAATTGTGGTGTCTATCGATGATGCTCCTCCAGCTGGGGTCGAGGTAGAGCGAATTAAAGATATCGATTCGTGTCTTGATGCTACACCATTGCTTACACCAGCCTTGCTACGGTTATCGCGCACAGTTGCTGACAATGCTTATTGTTCGTGGGGGCAAGCTTTGGCCGCGATGTTGCCGGCAGCGCTGCGGCGCGATCGTAGCCGCCGGACAATCCCAACTGTCGAATTGGTATATTTCCCAAATGCCGACGAGTTGCAAAAACTTGAAGCAAAGTTCCCCAAGCAGGCAAAAGCTATTGCGTACTTAACCCAAGCTGGCGGACCAATGGAGGTACGTGAGTTTTGTAACCGCACAGGATTATCAAAATCACCGCTTACTTCTTTAGGTAAAAAAGAGTGGGTTAAGTTCGATAAAAAAGCTGATGTGATAGACCCATTCGCTGGAAGTAAACAACAGCGTGATACCGCACCGCAATTGACAGCTGCCCAACAGCAATGCGTCGATGCAATAATTGAGCCAATTGATGTGCAGCAACACCGCGATTTTTTAATGTACGGAATAACTGGTTCCGGCAAAACCGAAGTCTATTTGCACGCTCTCGAAAAATGTTTAGCGGCAGGTCGTGGCGGAATTGTGTTGGTCCCCGAAATCTCACTAACTCCGCAAACAGTGTCTCGCTTCCGTGCACGCTGCGGCGATGTTGCAGTATTGCATTCTGGGTTGACAGATGTTGAAAGGCACGACCAGTGGTTAGCGATTAGAGAGGGAAGGCTGCGTGTAGTTGTTGGCGCGCGTTCTGCGTTATTTGCACCTGTTCCTGATTTGGGAATAATCATCGTCGACGAAGAGCATGAGTCAACTTACAAACAAGAGTCAACGCCGCGCTATCAAACTCGCGATGTAGCTCGCGAACGAGCGCGTCTCGAAGGGGCAGTGTGCGTGTTGGGCAGCGCAACACCATCGTTAGAGTCGTGGCAAGCAGCAAAAGATTCACCCGACATGCAGTTGTTGCGGTTAACCGATCGAGTGGCTGGCGGAACACTTCCTAAAGTAAAGTTAGTTGACATGCGCTCCGAGAAAGCAGAAAAGGGGCATTGGCTAGTAGTGTCTTCCCAATTAAAATTTGGGTTAAAAAATATTCTTGAGAAAAAAGAACAGGCAATCTTGTTTTTAAATCAGCGCGGATTTTCACCAGCATGGTACTGCCGTCCTTGCGGCAAAACTATTTCTTGCGCCACATGTGATGTAGCTCTTACTTACCACCGTTGGCGCAAGAAAGCTCTTTGCCATTACTGCCTTAAAGAAGAGCCCATGCCCCAGTGTTGTTCAACTTGTGGGCATAAAGTTGAGATGATAGGGGTCGGCACTGAGCGCGTCGAAGATAGCGTGCAGCGGTTGTTCCCACAGGCAAGAATTTTGCGGATGGATCGTGACACAATGTTGCGCCGCGAAACTTACGAGCAAGCCTTAGGCGATTTTGGTGATGGCAAGTACGATATTTTGCTCGGCACCCAAATGGTAGCTAAGGGCTTAGATTTTCCACGAGTTACTTTGGTTGGCGTATTAAATGCCGACACGGCATTGCATCAACCAGATTTTCGTTCAAGCGAACGCTGTTTCAATTTGATTGCGCAGGTGGCAGGCCGCGCAGGGCGCAGTTCGCTGGGCGGCCAGGTGATAGTCCAAACCTGGATGCCAGATCATCCGGCGCTAATCGCCGCTAGTAAGCACGATTACGAAAAGTTTTCAAGGGTCGAGTTACAAGAGCGCAAAGATTTTTCTTACCCACCTTTTGGCGATGTATTGCGGTTGAGTTTTGAATCTCAGCATCAACAACGGGCGATTGAAATGAGTAATTCGGCATATAACGAGCTACAAGCTGTCGTCCCCGGTGGTTTTGGGAAGAGTACAGAATATTTAGGGCCTGCGCCTCCGCCTATTGAAAAGCTGCGGGGAAAATTTCGTCGTCAGTTATTGGTTAAAACTACTCGTAGCGAGTTGCTGCAGATGCGCCCCGTGCTGTACAGGTTGGCGGAGCAACAGGGCATTACGGTCGATCCGATATAGCGCAATAAGGTAAATAAAGATAGAATGGTCGTAAATAATAATGTTTACACCCAAAACCATCATCGAGCCATTTCGGATAAAGACCGTCGAGTCTTTACCGATTACTACCCGAGACCAACGCTGCGAGGCATTGCAGCTGGCCAACTATAATTTATTTTCAATAGCTGCAGATAAGGTGACTATTGACTTGATGACAGATTCTGGCACCTCGGCGATGAGCGATAGCCAGTGGGCGGGCATGATGCGCGGCGATGAATCGTATGCCGGCGGCCGCTCGTTCTATAAATTTAAAGATGTTGTGCAAGACATTACCGGGATGAAGCATGTTGTTCCGACTCATCAGGGGCGGGCAGCCGAAAGGATTCTTTTTTCTCTGGTCGGTGGCGCGGGAAATTTTATTGTTGCTAATACTCACTTCGATACGACTCGCGCCAACGTCGAATCTAGTGGTGCAGCGGCCGTAGATTTAGTCATTGCTGAGGGTAAAGACCCGCAGGCTAATCATCCATTTAAAGGTAATATAGATTTAGAGCAGCTGTCAGATTTTTTGGCAATGCACCGCGGCCAAGTGCCAATGGTGCTGATTACTGTCACCAATAATTCTGGAGGAGGTCAGCCAGTGTCATTGGCTAATATGCGCGCGGCACGTGAGATCTGTGATATTCACAATGTGCCACTGTTTTTAGATTGCGCGCGTTTCGCCGAGAATGCTTGGTTTATAAAGATGCGCGAAGAGGGGCAAGAGAATCGCACACCAAAAGAAATCGCGCAAGACATGTTCCGCTTGGCCGACGGAGCATGGATGTCATCGAAGAAAGATGCTTTCGGAAATATCGGCGGATTCTTGGCGATAAACGACGACACTTTAGCAGCCGAATGTCGCAATGTTTTAATTTTAACGGAGGGCTTCCCGACTTACGGAGGACTTGCGGGGCGCGATCTCGAAGCACTGGCAATTGGCCTCGAAGAAGTGCTCGAAGAAAATTATTTAGAGTACAGAATTCGCTCAACAGAATACGTATGGGAAAGTTTAGATCATTTTGGGGTGCCGCTACTGCGTCCTGCCGGTGGCCACGCCGTCTACCTAGATGCCCGCCAGTTTTTATCACACGTTAAGCCAGAGCATTTTCCTGGTCAATCATTATCGGTGGCTATGTTTGCTGAAGGCGGGGTGCGTGCGTGTGAAATTGGTAGTGTAATGTTTGGCCGCACTCTCGAAGATGGCAGTCAAGAAATAGGCCCCATGGATTTGGTTCGTTTAGCTATTCCGCGGCGAGTTTATACGCAGTCGCATATGGACTATGTGATTGAAGTTGTTAAGTATGTTTACGAAAAGCGTAAGTCGATTAAAGGCATGCAAATTACGGAAGAGCCTCCTGCCCTTCGCCACTTCACCTGTTCGTTCGCACCTATCGACTGGAATCCTTTGGTTTTGTAGTTATACTGTGTATCATGAAACTATTCATAAACCTCCTTTTTTGTATTTGCCTTTATTCTTCAGTTAACGCCCAAACGCCAGTAGTAGACGCGAGCATTGAGGCCGGTCGTAGCGCTTTAAGCTCCGGCAATAATTTAGAGGCATACAAGCATTTTGTTTTTGCGGTGAATGGTGGCGCTGACGCTGTGCAATTAGTGCCGTTATTAATTGAGTCTTGTGGCGACGACCTTGACCTTAAAACACTTTGGAGTAATTATTTGTACTCAGAAAAATCAGATGAATTTGGCAGATATAAAAAATACTCTGATGAAAAAAACGAATTGCTTTCAAGACAGCGCAATGCCGCATTTCGCGAGCTGGTTAGATTCCGTAAAAGAATGGCGAAGAGCAAAAAGGCCGCAAATTGGGTAATGGCTAGTTGGGCTGGCGATTTGCTCGCAACTATGGCGCAGCTTAATCCCGCACTACAAAAATTGTTGCCGCCTGACTACACGCCTGTGTTAAGCATTAGCGGCTCTTCGCAAAAAAAGGTTTTAGCGGCAATGGCCAACGAGATGGGCATCGCGAAGAAAAATGGCGAGAGGGGAATGGCGCTTAAGTTTGCGCGCTGTATTAATGGTATGGCGGCACAAGCGGAGTTTAAAGATTTGAAAGGCCCCGCTCCGGTGAGAATCAGCCGTGAAAACAAAATAGCACAGAAGATGCTAGCCGAACTGCGTGCTGACATGCTGAATACGGTACGGGTTTATACGATAGAAGAATTACAAGATTTTGATATCGACCAACAGCGAGAATTTACCTTGCGTCATGCTTCATTTGAAAATCCAGGTGTATGTATTTCGCCAACCGGATTATATCGAGTAGAAACCTCTTGCGGGTATAACACATTATTAGGCACTGCAACTAGCATCGAATTGCATCATCAACGGCTGCTAAACTTTTACGGTAAAGACCCTTTTAACGGGCGACAAGGAACAGTAAGAATTGTGCCCGAGTCATTTGGTCTTGAGTCAGAAGGCGCAGGCTTTTATTGGGTAGGCGGGTTTCAAAGTGGCGATGTCACAACCCTCAAATTTACAATTAGCACCATACCCAGTTTGGGGCGCGGCTTAACCCATGAACTTACGCACCGTTTTGACGGCGCAACATATGGTGGATTACCTGCATGGATAACGGAAGGCAAGGCGGAATGGGCTAGCATGAATTACGACCAAATGACTGATGAAAATTTCGTTGATGACTATGTAGAGGTTGACACAATACAGGACGTGTATCACAGTGGACATGGCAATCTTGTAAAGCTAAGAGAATTGCTAAGTGGCGAAGCAGAAGAGTACAGAGACAATTATTCAGCAGGATATGCTCTATATGTTTACTTGCGCTACTGGACGGGCTTCGAGGAAGGTGGCGGCGCTTTATTTGCTGATAAACTAATTCCATATCAAAACAGCTTGAAGGATTCAAAGATTTCAGCTGTCGCTAGTTTTGAGAAATATTTTTGCGATGGCAAAGATGGGCGTCCTGCAACCTTAAAAGAATTCGCTACCGACTATGGCAAATTCCTTACAGGTTTTTATTGGCGAAATATGACCGATTGGGCCAAGCGATTTGCTGGAACCTCACCTTATACATCCGACCGGCCGCACCCTGGACTTATCTACGATGAGCCTATTTGGTCTTGGGCGCGTGTTCGGACAGAGCCATGGTTTGGACAAGATCAAGCGCGTGTTTCCGCATTATTGCTACAGCAGGTCAACAACAAACATGCTGGCTTGGCCTATCAGTGGGCATTGGTGGTTGACGAGCCGAGCGATGCCGTTCTCGACGACTTTACACAGCTATTACAAGAAACTAACCAGCAAAATGCAGCATGGTGTTTACAGCATTGGCCAAGGTACAGCTCGCCATCGCGCGACCTCGATCGCGAATATGCGACAAGCCCACTCGCAGAAAGCTTACCGCAAACAATGATATGGCTACGCACCTTAAGGGATTTGTCGAGCGAATTTTCTGAGCAAGATTATCCAATCACCGCAGCGGCATTTGCTGCCGATTATCAACTGTACGCCATCACATTTGGGCTAAATGCCAATCATCCGCTGCCATCTATTGAGTTTGATGATTTACAACAATCGCCATTTGTCAAGCCAGCGACCCCATTACACAAGAGTGGATGGCAGGAATACGCATTAAGCGGATTGGATAAAAAGCGCAGTGTCGGAATGTGGTATTTCGATGATTTGTTGGGCGATCTTCATGTCGGTCGCGATAAAGCACGCAGCGATACCGGCACCATGGACCGATCTGCATCACAGCCTCACGCGGTAGTCTTTGCGGACGACTGGCAACAGCCAGGGCGATATAAAATAAGCGGTAAAATAGAGCAGACCACTACATCTCTTCATGGAGGAATAGTATTTAGTTGGAACCGCCGCGACCGCAACACGAGACTTTCTTTTTCCGGCGGCGATTGGCTCTATTCGGTTGGAGAAACAGACAAGTTTGAATCGGACACAGGGTTGTGGTGGTCATCCTCTTCTTCATTTGTGCGTGGAGGAGGAGGTAGAATAATATCCCATGAAGAATTAGGAAAAACTTTTTCTTTCGACATAATTATTGATGGCCCGAGTGCAGAAATTTATTTAGATGGTGTGCTGACAAAGCGTATGACGTTACGCAACGGTCGTCCACTTTGTGGGAGAATTGGTTTTTTTACTTACACCGGCGCAATGCGAGTGATTGACGCAAAGGTTCAACGTCTAGATCGTCTTGCTTATGGCCCACATGCGCATGCACAAGGCTGGGGTTTTAATAACAACCTTGTAGGCGCATATAAATTAAGAGAATTAGAAGGGCAACCAATGAGTGGCGTGCCACTGGCTGCTTCTGGCACCGCAGTGCTATTGTTTCCCAAAACCGATTCAGCACATCTTTCAAAGAAACTGACCGAATTTATAGATTCATGGGAGATTGATGCTCCCTCGCAAGGAGTTACGGTTTTACTGCCCATTGATTTTGATATGAGCAGTCTTAAGAATTTGAAATTTGATACACAAATAGTCTTTGCGCAACACAACAAAACCGAAGATACTTTAGAGATTGCAAAATCTCTCGAGGGCACGCCCTCACCAATATTGTTTTTTGCTGACCCCGTTGGCATTATTCAGTATGCTAAACGGTTTCGTAAATCACGTTTTGGTCTTCCGGAAGACTTTTATTCTCTGATACTGGAATATCAAGACCACACACGCAGTGGCTTGGCCGGAGCCGGCGATTAACGCTGAAGCTCTATTTCACTAAACCCAACTTCGGACGCGCCTAGGGTGCCGTCAGTAATTTTAGTAATGACAACCCTTAGCTTTTTTATGCTTTTTTTCTTATCGAAAACGTAAATGGTTTTTTGGGATTGGTCAGGGTTAATTTCGATTGTAATAGGGGCATTATCATTATTGATAAAAACCTCAACCTCCGTTGGTCGTGGCTGATCAGAGATGTTTGTCGGAGTTGTATAAATATGGCTAAATAGAAGTTTAGTTGCTTTGGCTGATTTGCGCATTTTGATAACAACTTCAGGCCGACTGTCATTAGACTTGCAAAACCAACGTGTTCCTAGGCTTCCGTCAATAAGTTGGTTCGCGCCGAAATAGCTTGCCGACTCGGAAGAAGCGGTAACAGTAGGTCGCCTGGAAGGGATTAAATTTTCAAACTCGTCATCGCCATAAGAAACATCGTCGGCACGCAACTTAGGTACATACCAATACTTTACATCTGTAGAATCTACAATTTCGCCTTTAATCAAACATTCGGCGCGAACCAACCACTGGCCAGGTGAAGGGAAGCTGTAGCTAAATCCAAAGCGATTCTTTGAAGATTGTCCAACTGTTTGCCAAGGGCGATTGTCATCACGCTTTATTGCGTATGTTACGGATTCGGTTGTAGAGCCACTAGGCAATGAGGTCCACATCACAACTGGATCGCCATAATTCACATGCAACTGCAAGCGGTCGTCTAGTTTTTCAGACACTACTTCACTGTCATTGCTGGATGTATTTTGGCCGGTGACCACTGCCCATCCAGTCGCTCGTCTTAAAAATAACAACGCGAAGCAAGTATCAGGCAGAGAGGCACTGGTGTTGGGCCATGCTCCATTTGCGTTTTGGCCAGCAACTAAGAAGCCAGCACCATCGTTGTACCAATCATGCTCGCCAAATTTAGAAATGTCGTGCAATGCCCCAACCCGTTCAATGCCGTAGAGGGTGTAATAGTGATAGCTGGGGGCGTATCCAAAATTACGTGCAACAGTAAAGTTTTGCTCAATCCAGGCCAACCCTTCTTTGGATGCCCGCTGCGTCGCCTTTCTTGATAATTGCGGGTATTTCCCGCCAAGTTGCTGGCGACAAAGCTCTAATGATGCAACAGCCGCAGTAGTCATTGAAAGGGTGTTGCTCGATGGATGCCCAGGGTAATAACTAAATCCTCTGATAACTGGCTGCGTGATGCCATCGAACGGCATTCCGCAAATAAGGATGCCGTCTATAGCTTCTTTCCAAACACGTTTCGGGATATCAATACCCACGCTAGCAGCGGCGCGCAAACCTAGTAGTGCAAATTGAGTAGTTGACAGATCCCAGTGCTTGTCAGGATATGCCCATAGTCCATTTTTTTCTTGCCAAGAGATTAAATCAGAAGCAATGACTTCCATTTGGTCGTAATAATCAGGGTCATTTAATTTTGCTAAAGCCATTAGTTGGCAGCCAGACGAATAAGTTTTCTGAGGGAAAGTCGCACTAAGAAAACGGATTCCTTTTTTAATCGCTGCCGAATTTGGATTAACTCCGCAACTTAATAAGGTGTAAATCGCTAACGATGTTGCGCCATTGCGATAAGTTTTTTTTAGGTGACCCCATGATCCGTCAAGCATTTGGTTCGCTATCAACCAAGCTATACCGCGTCGAATGGTTGAGTCTACAGCCAAGCGCCCGATGAGTTGCTCTGGGTTGATAGAAAAAGAACAGTCACCTCCCTGGTTGTAAATACGAATAGAAAGAACGTTTTCTCCTTTATTTAAACGCAAGATAAGATGTTCGGCAAATGGGTTGTTGCTGCGCGTGGCGCTATGCTCTAGCAATATGTCGCCGTTAAGCCAAACCATTATTCCGTCGTCACTACCCATTCTTAGTGGAAGAGTTATTTCATCATCGCAAACAATTTTATGCTGATAATAAGTATAAGACTCGTCGAGCTGAATTCCGGTGTCATGATTGACAGCGAAGTGCCCATAAAAGGTATCCGCTTGATGTCGCTCGAAATCGCCGACCTCATTGCCTGCAGAAATTATTTTTTCAATGCCCGCAATTTTTACTTCATCTATGTGCGGGCCTGAAAACGTCCAGTCGCCAATGAATTGTTGCGCGCAAAGGAGAAGAGTTGCGCTAAGTATCAATCGCGGCGTGAGAGTAACATTAAAATGCGCTGAAACATAATGATGAAGTCAATCATTAATGTAGCCGCAGCGGCACACGCCATATTAGACGGGTAACGTTTCATAATGTTTTGGGTGTCATAAAGCACGAAGCCGCCCATTAGAATTACCCAGCCAACCGACATGCCCCAGCCCATATTAATAGCAAGCATTGAGTCGAAGAACATTCCGAGGATAGCGATGCCAAACAACAATGCGAAGCCCATCCATAGTGCGCCGCGTAGATAACTAAAATCGCGCTTGGTGGTGAGGGCATACATTGTTAATCCGCCAAAGACCAAGCCAGTGAGGATGAATGCTTGGAATACCACATTGCTTGGGTCGGTCATGCCAAGGCCTTCGCCGCCAGTTGCCATTAACGAATATTTAATCAATGGTGCGGTTACGGCGCCTTCGAGAACACTGAACAAAGCGAGTCCGATGTAATTGATTGGCGCGGCGGATGAGCGGGTAAGGTGAAGTAGGCCAAACAACGCGGCCATAAAAATTATTAAACCCAGAAAGCCATTTCCGAAAACGCCCATTACCATGCCGAGCACTTTGTCGTTAGTAGAAACCCAAAGAGCGGAGCCCATCCATGCGACCATGGATGCGCCGAACAGGGTGTAGACTTTACGTAAAAACGCTAATCGTTGTTCGAGCGTGTCGTTAACGACTGAATCGCTGACAGCGTGAGTGCGAGTGGTACTTGCGGAAAATGCCATGCCCTTATTCTACTGGGCGTCGATGCATTTATGCCAACATATGCGTAAAACAATCGCGCCGACCACTGCTGTGACTAAATTGGCAGCAAATTCTAAACCGAGTAAAAAATTTCCGATGCTGAGCATCAAGCCGTAAATAAAAGCAATTCCGCTAGCCCAAGCTGTAAAAAAGTACGGTTTTGATACTTTGTCGGTGCGGATAATTGCGTAGAAACGATTCAGCGTTTGCTCATCGACGCGCGGGGTGAAGAACGTGACTGCCACCGATACGCTGAGCGACCCGATGACAACAACCATGTAGCTGAAAGGATATTCGAGGCCGGCATAAGTAGTTAAGAATGTCAGAAGTGTCGAGGTAGCGAGAGCTGAAATCTCGGTGAACACGTTGGCGCGTCGCCAGAACCAGCGCAGTAACAATGCTGGGCCTAGACCGCCCATTAACGAAAGTGAAAACGTAAAAAGATTGGAAATGCTGTCGGCTTGCAGAGCGAAAACTGCGGCAATGATGCCAATTAATATTTCGGCAAAACGTCCAACCCATACGTAATGTTTGTCAGCGCCATTTTCATTTATGAAGCGGCGGTAAACATCGTTTACTAAATACGCAGATGCTAAATTGAAATGCGTGTCGAGGGTACTCATGAATGCTGCTAAAAAACTTGCGCACAGTAAGCCGAATAACCCGGGGCCAAGCAGTTGCGCCATCATCATTGGGTAGGCCGCTTCGTGATCGATGTTGCCATTGATCAACGGTAAGGCGCTTGGGTCAATTAAAATTATTGATGCGAGGCCAACGATTATCCATGGCCAAGGACGAATGCAATAATGCGCAATGTTGAACCACAGCGCTGCCTTGCGCGCATGACTTTCGTCTAAGCAGGCAGAGTAACGCTGGACGCCTGCGCCGCCGCCATCCGCGTTTTTGTTGAGCCAGCCTTGAACGCCGATGAAGATGAAAAATGCGCCAAAGCCCTGTGACCACCAAGCGATGTTGCGCCACGAAAGGCCGTCTTCGTTGGCCAATGGCATGATTGAAGTCGTTGCACGCGGTAAATTAGAGAATGCTTGTTGCGCAGCTTCGAAGCCACCAAGCGCATCAATTGATTTATAAGCGAGCAAGATGGCGCCGAACATTGCGAGCGCGAATTGCATTAAGTCGGTTACTACTACTCCCCATAGGCCGGAGAGAAATGAGTAGCTTAGCGCGAGGATTAGCCCGCCACCGACGATATAGATATCGTAACTATCATCTTCGGCGCCGAGAATCACGCGCACCAATTTAAGCATTGCCAGCAGCACCCACGTTAAGACGATGGTGTTGGTTATTAGTGCGTGATAACATCCGTAAAAGCCGCGTAGAAATTTGGCGGGCTTGCCAGAGTAGCGCAGTTCGATAAACTCGGCGTCGGTAGTTACTTCGAGGCGGCGCCACCATGCGGCTAGAACCACAAAAGTAAGCGAACCGCCAACGGCCATTCCCCACCATAACCAATTTTGCGAAATGCCCGCGCTGCGCACCCAGCCGCTAATGACTAACGGTGTATCGGCGGCGAAAGAAGTTGCGACCAGTGAAGTGCCGGCCACCCACCATTTAAGAGAGCGTCCTGCTAAGTAAAAATCGGAAGTGGATTTTGATGCGCGCTTAGTTAGGTAAATGCCGACCGCCATCGCAAACACGATGTAACCGATGACAGCAATCCAATCTAAGGTTTCGAATCTTCCCATTTATTGCTCGTCGGCGGTGAGCAACATTCCGAGCAACGCCGGAGAAACGCCTGGCACATACCAACCGCGCGCAGAAGCTGGCGCGATGTCTGCCGAATTCGGCGAGCCTGCCATGTAGAGTCGCGGATGATTATGGTGAATCGCCTCGAGCCAATTGCCCGGAATGTCAGGCAAACCATGGCCCTCGCGCGCGCCACATAAAACAATCATCGCCTTACCAAACTCGGGTGGCGGCTCTTCGTCGGGTTGATAAACCGGAATACCCCATTCTTCTAAAAACCGAATCGCGTCGGGCGTAGATGCCAGGTCAAGCGCAAATTCAGGGCGTGGATGTGATCTGCCACCCGAACCACCTGGCAATGGGCGCATCAAAGTTTTCATGCCGCCACCCAACACTAGGGGACGCGTTTTTGCCGGCTCAGTGTCGAGCGACAAACGTATTAATTTGTCGATGCGTCCGACCGCCTCGTGCACACGTTCTTCATCTAGATCACCGCGCGTTACCGCATCGCGTAAAGTCATCGCCAAGGCTACTGGGTCTTTCGGGTCGAGTAACAAATCGACACCCGCAGCAATTGATTCGACAGCTAACTCTTCTTGCGGTTCGCCAAAACCAGTCATGCTGATGGAATCCGTTACAACCAATCCTTTGTAGTCGAGGTCTTTGCGCAAGATATCCATCATGGTTTTTGAACGCGACGCTGGTGCGCCAGTTTCATCTACCATCGGAAATTCGATATGCCCAACCATGATGCTTGGCAAGTGCTGCACCAAGGCCTTGAACGGCTCAAGGTGCGGAGTAATGTCGTCGAAAGAAACAGCGAGTTCGGTGTGCGAATCTTGAGCGCATGCACCATGACCAGGGAAGTGTTTGCCACATGCAATGCCACCAGCATCAGTCACACCTTTAATAAACGCGCCGGCGCATTCGATCACGCGCTGAATGTCGCCGCCAAAAGCGCGGTTGGCAATAATCGGCGATGAAACATCATCGGGCCCAGTGCGATGTAAATCTAAACAAGGGCCAAAAATCCAGCGCACATTTGCAGTAGCAGCTTCAGCAGCGGTGCGGTGGCCAGCTTCATATGCAGCCTCCGGTCCGAGCAAACCAAGTGCCCAAGCATCGGGCAAAGGTGTTAAGCCTTCGAATTGTTGACCAGCGCCGCGTTCGAGGTCGGCGGCCAACAGAATCGGGTGGCCAGCTTGATCTTCAAGAGTTTCGTGAAGCCACTGCACGTCTTCGGCGTCACCACCAAAAATAAGAAAAACGCGCGGGTCGAATTCACGCAAACAACGCAATGCTTCGGCAAGCCCCTCGCCCTTATCTAGGCGGATGGTTGGAGCAACTAAGTAATCGGTGGGTGAGGTCGTCAATGTTCTAGAAGTTTAACAACACTACGCTAGAATATTGTTAATGACCACTCCATTAGTTCTAGTTCACGGTGGTGCCGGCGATGTCCCTGAAGCATCGCGCGCCGCACATGCCGAAGGTTGCCGTTTGGCAGCCATTGCCGGCGGCAAAATTTTGGACGGCGGCGGCTCAGTGGTCGATGCAGTTACTGCTGCAGTTGCGGTCATGGAAGACAACCCTGTTTATAACGCGGGTGTCGGTTGCGCCTTAACGCGCAGCGGTCGTGTTTCTTTAGATGCAGCGGTTATGTGTGGCAAAACTCGCGACGCCGCTGGTTTGGCAGCGCTCGACGCATTTCCTAATCCCATAAAAATTGCTCGTGAAATGTTGAAGGCGCCCGAGGTGTTGCTCGTCGGACAGCCAGCATCTGAGTGGGCCGAGCGTAACGGTTTTCACCGTGTGCCTGAAGACGAGCTAACCACCGAAACCGCGCGCTTGCAATGGCACCGTGTTGTCGATCATGGTGAGTCACCAAATTTTGCAGGCGGCACGGTAGGTGCAGTTGCCCGCGACGCAAATGGCAATTTAGCTGCGGCAACATCTACTGGCGGCACCATGGGTAAAAAACCAGGACGCGTCGGAGATTCGCCTCTAATTGGTGCCGGAACCTACGCCGACGAGGTTTGCGCAGTTAGCGCGACTGGCGTTGGCGAGGCGTTTATGCGTTCGGTTTTTGCAGCACGCGTTTCAGATGCCGTCCGCTTTGGTAAAGAGCCGGGCGAGGCGCTGCAGATAATGCTTGAGCGGGTACGCGATTTTTTTGACGGAGTCGGCGGAGCGATTTTGATTACGCCTGATAGTGATCCCCACGCATTCTGGACGACCGTCGGAATGTCTCACGGTTGGTGGACACCTAATGAAGACGGTAAAGGAATTTAATCCAGGCACGCTATGGATGGTCGCATCGGCGGCATCTTTTTCGGTGATGGCATTGTCGGCTAAAATGATGCCAGATATTCCGGCATTCGAAAAAGTTTTCTTCCGCAGTTTGATTTCGGTGGTGATGACCTTGTCGGCGTTGCGCGCTGCGGGTATTCCTCTGCGCGCCAATCGCAAATGGATATTATTGCTGCGCTCTATTTTTGGATTTGCCGGGTTGGTGTGCTACTTCGAAGCAATCGATCGCCTGCCACTCGGAACATCAGTGACTATCTATAACACCACGCCGATTTTCGCGGCGATTATCGGCATCACAATACTTAAAGAAAGCCATAGCCTAAAAAGAATCGCTTCGATTTTGCTGGCGATTATCGGCATTGCGGTCATTAAAGGTTTTTCTGCCAATGCGCCTCTCGACGGCATCATTTTTGGCTTGTGCACAGCATTCTTTTCTTCAATAGCATATTCATTGGTGCGCATTTTAAATAAAACCGAAAAGCCACTGATAATCGTGCTGGCGTTTCCATTGGTTTCTATTCCATTGTCAATAGCTCTCGGCGTGAACGATTTTCGTTTGCCAGTTGGCAGCGAATGGTGGTGGCTACTGGCGCTCGGAGTTGGCACCCAAGGAGGGCAAGTGTGTTTGACTCATGGTCTGCAGCATCACACCGCGACTCGCGCCACGCAGATCGGCTTTGTCGGCGTAATTTTCGCGATGTTTTTCGGCATTTTCGCTGGGGACGGCTTGCCAGGTCAGGTAGAGATAATAGGGGCTTTATTAGTGTTTATCGGCATTTATTTGGGTGCCCAGCAGCGAAGTAAGGCGTAATTTTCGCGAAATAAACGAAATAAAATACCAAAAGGTGGACATTTGTTGGCAAGAAAGCCGTATATTAAAGACCTAGCGGTAGTTAATTGACCCCCGAGTTCGATTACCGTTTCATTTTCGCGGGTCACACTCTAGTTGCACCTCTACCATCAACTAGGGCGCTCCACTGGTAGAAAGGAAATTGAAAGATGAAGACTTCTTACTTACTACGAACTACTTTAGTTTGTGCCATCCTTGGTTTTAGTGGACAATTAATTGCCCAAAACGAGGTTCCGCCTCTGACTGACGCTGAGAACGCGCAAGCAAACGAAATTTACTTCCAACGCTGTGCAGGTTGTCACGGTGTGTTGCGCAAAGGCGCAACTGGCAAGGCGCTCACAACCGACATCACTCGTCAAAAGGGCACAATGTATCTCAATGCATTGATCGCATACGGTTCTCCAGCTGGCATGCCGGCATGGAAAACTACGGGTGTGTTAAACGATCAAGAGATTGATGTGTTGTCACGTTACTTACAGCACGAGCCAGAAGCACCACCTGAATTCGGCATGCAAGACATGATGGATTCATGGAAAGTTTATGTGCCAATGGATCAGCGTCCAACTAAGAAGATGAACAACATCAACTTAGACAACCTATTCTCAGTAACACTACGTGATGCTGGTAAAGTTGCGGTCATCGATGGCGACACTTACGAAATCATCAATGTTATCGAAACAGGTTACGCTGTTCACATCTCACGCTTCAGCGCATCTGGCCGTTACTTATACGTAATCGGTCGCGATGCTCGTTTGAATCTAATCGACTTGTGGATGGAAACTCCAGACAACGTCGCTGAAATAAAAATTGGTCTCGAGGCGCGCTCTGTCGAAACATCCAAATATGAAGGATGGGAAGACAAGTACGCAATCGCCGGTTCATACTGGCCGCCACAGCACGTAATCATGGACGGCTTCACTCTTGAGCCACTTAAGATTACTTCCACTCGCGGCATGACAGTGGATACTCAAGATTACCACCCTGAGCCGCGCGTCGCAGCAATCGTTGCTTCACACGAGCGCCCTGAATTTATCGTTAACGTTAAAGAAACTGGCATCGTGCAGTTGGTTGATTACTCAGACATCAAAAACCTGAAGATCACTAACATTGAAACAGCTCGCTTCTTGCACGATGGCGGTTGGGATGTAACTCACCGTTACTTCATGGCGGCTGCAAACAAGTCAAACAAGATTGCGGTTATCGATTCTAAAGATGGCAAGCTCGAAGCGCTTGTTGAAGTAGGCAAAATTCCTCACCCAGGACGTGGCGCCAACTTCATCGACCCAGAGTTCGGTCCTGTATGGGCAACATCTCACCTCGGCGATGGCACGGTGTCTTTAGTAAGCACCAACCCTGAAAGCGATAAGGCATGGGAGGTTGTGCGCACTTTGACTGCACAAGGTGGCGGTTCATTGTTTATCAAGACTCACCCTAAGTCATCTAATTTGTACATTGATACTACTCTAAATCCTAATGCTCAGCTTGCGCAATCTATCGCAGTGTTCAACTTGAAAGATTTGGAAGCTGGTTACCAAGTATTGCCGATTGCAGAATGGGCAGAAGTTGGCGAAGGATCTAAGCTCGTTGTGCAGCCAGAATTTAATGCTGCCGGCGACGAAGTGTGGTTCTCTGTTTGGAATAATTCTGAGCAAATGTCTGCGCTAGTTATTGTTGACGACAAGACGCTTACTCTAAAGCATGTGATTAAAGACGCACGTCTGATTACACCAACAGGTAAGTTTAACTTGTACAACACTCAGTACGACGTTTATTAAACATTCGTCTTTCTTAGGTCGGCAAAATCGTAATGGTTTTGTCGGCCTTTTTTATTGGGCGCGTTAAGATAGGGCATGAGTGAGTCCAACTGTTGCCAGCCCTTTGCGCCCGAAAAATTTGACGGCATACAAATTGAATGGAATGACAAACGTTTTTTGTACAAGCGTCTGCGTTGCATTTTTCATATACCACTTGGCTTTGGCAAAATGATGGAAGGAGCGGTTGCCGAACTCGTGGCGGCGAATGCAAAGCCCGAACCAGATTTAATGGTCATCGCCGACGAATGTTCACCTTGGCGATCAGAGGTTTATATCGAGGCAGATGGTGAAGTCGCAGATAGCGAAATGCGAAGCATTAGCGGCATTTTTGAGTGTAAAGTTTTTGAAGGGCCTTATAAAGATTCTGGTAAGTGGTATAAAGAAATGCGAGCATCTTTTCCGGATAACGAAAAGGTATTTGCTTACTACACTACATGTCCGGCGTGTGCAAAAAAATTCGGTAAGAACTATGTGGTGTTGCTGGCAAAGGTTGGTTAATGTTGCAGGCCTGAGAAGAAACCACTACTAACTAACAACACAATAATCATGAAGCAATTAGCAGAGAAAACCGGTGGTGCATGGGTGGGAATTGGCACTGCTCTTGGTACCGCTTTCGGCGCAGCCTTTGGCGATGTAGGGACTGGTGTTGCGATCGGTGTTGCGATTGGTGCAGCAATCGGTGCCGCGATGAGTAGTAGTTCAGGGAGCAAAAGTGATAAAGACGATGCCTAGCGCGCCTTGCTATATTACATCCTCCCCAATGCATAAACTCTACTCTTTCCGTCGCTGACCTTATGCGATGCGCGCCAGGTTGGCGTTGCGTTTGGCCAAGATCGATGTCGACATTCAAGAAATTGAATTGCGTAATCGTCCGCCTGAGTTGTATGCTGTTTCGGCAAAGGGTACGGTGCCGGTGCTAGTGTTAGACGACGGCACGGTGATTGACGAGAGTTTAGATATCGTTAACTGGTGTTCACATATTGGTGACGACGACCTTAGCTTAATAAATATTTGTGATGGTGATTTTAAGCATCACCTCGACCGTTATAAATATGCCACGCGTTATCCAGGTGTTGATGCACTAAAACATCGCTCGCAAGGCAGTGAGTTTTTATTATGTTTAAACGCTTTGCTAGAAAAAAACGAATACCTGCGCGGCGACAAGTCAGGCGTTGCCGATTTGTGCATCGCGCCATTTGTGCGGCAGTTCCGTATCTCCGACAGCGATTGGTTTGACCAACAACCATGGCCGGCACTACACAGTTGGTTGCAGCGGTTTTTGCTTAGCGAAGATTTCTTGGCAATAATGCTTAAGGTAAAATCTTGAGAATTACTGCTTGGCTAATTAATGAATTGCCGCCGTTTTTGGCAATGTAACAAAAGGCGATTTCGCGATCAATTAGTTGTGGCGGTAAGTTCATGCCGGGGGCGATTGACCAAGTAGCATTTTGTGATCCGTTTGCTGACAATGCGCCACTCGCGTTAGTTAATGAGTTTTTCATTTGCTGCGAAAAGTGATTATTAAAACTGATTGGCAGCACTCCGATGGCGGCAGCGCTCGATTGTAGATCACCGGGGAATAAATTGTAGTTGCCGTTTGCAAATCCAACGCCGGCCTCAATTTGAAAGTTGAATGTACCACCAGCGCTTAATGAAATAGTGTCGGGGCTAACCGACAAGCTGTTATCAGCACAAATTGATTGCTGAACTAAGCCATTAGTCAAAGTGCAAAGCGCACGACGTCCACCGTTTGTTTCTGCTATGAAATTGAGCGGGATACGTTGCGAGGTGCGCGACTGCGAAACGCCGGCAAGTAAATTGTGATTAGCGACGGTGCCGTTATTATTGCGCTTGGCATGGCGCAGAGAAAATCCAGACGAAGATGGCAGGCGTTGTGCGAAAATTAATTCGCTGCCGTTATTTGCGAAAGTAGGGTGGCTGCTAAATTCATTAAGCTCGGTATGTTGATAGCGGCGCGGTGGATACCAGCGGGCATCTTTAGATTGCCGGGTTGCATGCCATAGCGAAAGTCCGTCGCCGCGATTTGCTTGAAACCAAATTTCTAATTCATTGGCACTTAAGAATGGCGCGCTTTCAAGCCCTGAAGTATTTAAGTCTAAGTCGCGCTGCGGCTGATCGAAATCGTCAATAATGCTGGGGCGTGAAGTTGAATACAAATCAACTGAGCTTCCGCTGACGTGTTCTGCGGCAAGAGTCATGCGCAAGCTGTCGTCACTTATCCAAAATGATTTTAAATTGGCGAGCGGAAAATTAGCGATTCCCCAATTAGCCGCAACTACAAATGGTGCTTGCCAGTTAGTTCGGGCCATTTCAAGTAATTCTAGACCGCCACCTTGTTGTTGGTCACCGACAACCCATGCGCGTAATCCATCAGCGCTGAATCGCGCAAACTTGGTGTTAATGTTTTGAAAGCCATCCATGTATTTTTCGGTGGTGAGTGGAGTCAGCGCTTGTTCGTGCACCAGGGAAGTCGGTGGCCATAAAGTTACCGCGCGAATTCCGTCGTCAACCACGAAAAACAATTCGTCGACACCTGTGTCTGCGCCTGGCATGACTTCGACGGTGTAAGTACCATCGTTGTGATCGCTTACTTGATGGATGGTTGCAAGACCCGACGACCGCGCCGTGTGTTCTAGAGAAATTGTTGCACCGCCGCTAGTTAGTAGGTTGCCGTCGACGTCGGACAAATCTAAAACAAAAGGGACGGGTGTGGTCGATCCGGCGGCAACATGGTTAGCGTAAGAATGCACCGACGAGAGGTAAGCATCGGGGCGCCCTTGCAAAGCTAATCTCAGCGAATCAAATTTAATACGCATTTCACTAACGGGGTCTGGGTCGGCGGCAGTGAGGCTAGCTTTATTGATTACAAAAAATAAATCGCCCTTGGCGCAAGCGAAATTGTCGCAATAAGGATCGTCTCCTGGACGTGCCGAAATTAAGAAACCAACATGCGCGCTTTTAGTAAATGTTGTCGGAGGTGCTCCACAAGAAGTTGGCGCGCTATTACTGCATGAACAACGGCCGTCACCACCCATGTCACGTGCCGCTTCCATTGCTGCCATTACTTTTTGCGCCATGTCACCAGGGTTACTTAGCAATGCTTGTTCGGCGGCATCGATAACGGGCTGGCCTGTTAACACGTTGCCTTGAATGGCATAAACTAAATCGCCGCTACTTCCGGTAACTCCTCCAGCCCAGTCGCCGCATTGATTTCCGGTGAAGGTGACGGCGCGACCGGCGATGTCTACGAAACCATATTGACGTAATTCATGTAAATTATCGTAGGTGGTCATCGCCTGCAGAATTTCTTCGGGAGGGACACCCAGTGCAAACATTTCGCTGATGTCTTGGCGCATAGTTATGGTCGCACCAATGGACTGCGCGCACGCACCTCCAGCTTGGGCTTCGAGCATCGCCAGGGCGGCGCGTAAATTAATAGCTTCGACACATGTCGCCGAAGCCACAATGATTTCTTGGGTGGCGGTGTTGATTACGATAATCGACCAAGTGGCGAAGGCTTGGCCACTTAAAATTATCGCGCACAGTAAAGAGGAGATGAGGCGCATCTCCTTAGTTTACAGTATATTACCGCTTTAGGAGCAAGTAATACATGCGTCCACGCGCGCCGACATGCCCGGCACGCGCCATAGCGTCGTCACCTAAGCCCATGTAAATGTCGCAGCGGCCTGCGGAGCGAATAGCGCCACCGCGGTCTTGGTCGAGCGCGAAAAACCTTACGGGGCGCTGAACGATTTTATTGTCTTTATCGAATTCTGGTAAACGCGCTTCGACATAAACCACAGCCGCGCGCGGGAAGATGTCTTTATCGGTGGCGACAGAGTGCATTGCAGTAACGGGCTGACCAAGGCATCCGTAGGGTCCACCGGTTGCTCCTTTGAAGAAAATAAAGCGCGGGTTTTTGGGCAACATGCGTGCGGCTTCGTTTGGATTTTCGCCGAAGTAGTCGCGCAATTTTTGTAAAGACAAATCACCTATTTTGAACTTGCCCTCGTCGACTAAAGCCAGCCCAACACTTTTATATTCGTGACCGTTGTTGCCACCATAACCGACTTCGAATAAATCGCCGTTGGCGTATCGAATTACTGCGCTGCCTTGGACTTGCGCCATGTAGGCATCGTATGGGTTTGTTAGCCAGACAATTTCTAAGCCGTCGAGATGATTGTTGTCACGCAATTCTGCCGAAGAATAATATTTTACGGTTTGACCACTCTTTGTTTTGCGTCCTAAAATTTCGCCATCGGCGGCTTTAACTAAATCGGGAGGGGTGCCGTACAACGGAAATTGATATTCACCACCACGGGTTTGCGAGCCGTCCAAAATTGGAGTGCCGTAGCCAGTAAAAAACACATCGCCGGTTGAAGAACGGCCGCGCGCTATCCAGACGTCAAAATCTTTGCGCAACATCGCCAAGAAGTCTTCGGACGAATCGGCTTGATGCAGCACTTCATTGAAGCGCGCGACCGAGCGCGACATTAAATCGTGAGTAATTTCACTATCGGGGCCAACAGGGAAAAATGTTTTCGAGCTAGGCTTGGTCAAATAATTCATCGAGCGCTGCGTCGCCTCGATCAATTCTTCGCGCCGCTGCCAGCCAATTGCAAAATCAGGCCACGCCTCGCCATAGGGCAATTGCTCGATGCCATACTCGCCGTCGGCAAGTTGGTATTCGTATGGGTTAAGCGCCTCGGTTTCTTGAGGCGGAGTAGTTTGGCAACCGGCGGCAAGGCCACAAGCAACCGCGAAGGCGCAGCGAACAGCTTTCATGCCTATAGCCTATTGAATAAGGCTCTCCGCTTCAATGAAATACACATATGCAATTTCAATACCACCGCATTTTAGCCGGGGACGCCGTGCTCACCACCTTTGATGTAAACTCTCAAGTGCTCAAAGGTAATCGCTTGGGCGATCCCACTTTGCGCTCGCAACCGATGTTGTTACCTGCAGGCGAAGATTTTTCTGGGCTGCCGTTAGTGGTTATGTTGTCGGGCTACACTAGTTTTAACCATAAGGTTGTAAATAAATCGTCGATGTGGCAGCCGAGTGTCCCCGAACGATTAGCTTCGGCGATGGACAGCGGCGAAATTAAACCAGCGGTTTTGGTGTGGCCGGCATGCGAAACTAAACTGGGAGGTTCTCAATATGTAAATTCGAGCGGCACGGGCAACTACCAAGATTATGTAATCGACGAAATAATTCCGGCGGTAGAAAATCATTTTAATTGCGGTGGCGATGGCAATCGCGTGGTAGTTGGCAAATCCAGTGGCGGATTTGGCGCGCTTAGCCTGACCATGCGCAACCCAGGATTTTTTCGCGCCACCGCATCTCATGCTGGAGACATGGGCTTCGACATGTCGCATTTTCGCGGATTCGCTGACGCGCTAACTTGTTGGTCAAAGTACGGCGGCATAGATTCATTTATGGAAAAATTGCCGACACTATCCAAATTCGGATTCACTGAACACGCAGGCATTGAAGCAATCGCCATGGCCACTTGCTATTCCCCCAACCCAGATTCAAAATTAGGATTCGATCTGCCGGTAGTTCCTGAAACCGGTGAAATCCGTCATGAGGTTTTTGACAAATGGCTAGCCAACGATCCGCTGCGCATGATTGACGAAGAATCTAACGCCGATGCATTGCGTCAGCTAGACCACATGTTTCTAGATGCCGGCGAGACAGACGAATTTGCATTGCAGTGGGGGTTGCGCCGCTTTCACGAAAAGTTAAAAGCGCAAAACATCAACGCGCATGTCGAATACTTTAAAGGCGGCCATTTCGCGATGGACGACCGCTGGCAACAAAGTCTAAAAGTTATTTTGTAGATTCGCCGGCCAAGCGTGCGCTAACAAACGCCCAGTAAAAGTTGTAGCCGCCAATGCGACCGATAACGTCGAGTATCTCACCGCACAAATAAAGCCCTGGCGTTTTTTTGCTTTCAAGCGTCGATAAATTAACTTCATCAAGCGGGACGCCACCGCCAGTAACTTCAGCAACTGCTAAGCCGCGGTTGCCGGTGATATCTAATTTGTAATTGCTGATTACTTCAATAAAAACCTTACGCTTTTCGGCCGGCAAATTTCCGACACGATCGTCATGCTTTACGCCTGCTTTTTCAAGAAGTGCCTTCGCTAAACGCGCAGGAACAATGTCTGACAAAATACCATTTGCTGTTTTAGCCGGTTCGTCAATAAAACGCTGACGCCATTCTTCGGCGCTAAGCTGGGTGAAGTTAATAATCAAATCAGCCTTGTCGCGCACTACCCAATGACTAGCATCAAGAATCGCTGGTCCGCTAAAACCATGATGAGTAAAAAGCAAATCGTTAACGCCAACCTCGAGCGTCTTATCGTTTTTTACAGTGCGCCATTCGACTCTTAAACTGATGCCACTTAAGTCGGTCAATAAACCTTCGTTAGTTGCCAGTGGAACCAAAGCAGGGTAGTTAGGTAAGTTACTGTGGCCCATGCGCCTAGCTATTTCATAGCCAAATCCGTCAGAGCCAGTGTTCGGCACCGATTTGCCACCGGTTGCTAATACCAGTTTAGTCGCATTAACTACATTGTCGCCGCAAGCCAAAATAAATTCGTTGCCCACTTTTTTAACATCAGTGACCTTGTGGTTGAAGCGAATTTCTCCGCCAAGGTTAAGCAATTCATTTTGTAAAGCATCACGCACCACAATAGCTTTTTGCGCGCTAGGGAATAACTTACCCGTTTCGTCTTCAAGCTGCAAAGGCACATCAACTTCATATTCAAAAAACATCTGCACTTGCTCGAGAGGCCAGGTGCGGAACAATCGCTTAATCACATTGTCAGACGAATTAGAGTAATAGTCATTAACGTCAATCACCGACGGCAGCAAGTTGCAACGCCCGCCGCCGCTAATCAAAATCTTTTTACCGGCTTGTGCGGTCGATTCAAGAACTACAACTTTTTGGCCAGCACGTGCCGCCCAAATCGCTGCCATTAAGCCGGCGGCGCCGGCGCCTACTACGACTGTGGTTGCGGAGTCAGACACGCTGCCTGTTTGATGTTTTTAGCCCAATCGATAAAGAAAGTAGATTCGGCAGCAAACGCTTTATCAAAAACTTGTCGCCAATTATCGCCAAACAATAACGCAGCTTTTTCGCTCATTTCTTTGAGGTGTTTAACTTCGTCTTTCAAGATAGATGCAACTGAAAATGGTGCGCCTGCAGCAACCAAACACTGTTCGTAGACAGGGTAAAAACAATCGGCACGCACCTCGATGGCCACACTACTTAAAATGTAATTAGCCTCGCTTTGATCTTCAAAACACAAGCCGCTGTCAGCGACAATTTGTTCGCACGCACGATCAACCTGTTGCAAATAATTTTCAGCAGCATTGCCGGCTAAAGTATGTTCGTCGGAATAAGTCGCAATACCATCTTCGCTGCCACCATTAAGTTTTATCGCCGCGCGCTTTAAACGTAAAGCATGCGACGCCTCTTCGATAATGTGCATCAAGCCGTCATTGTCAACTCTTGCCGAATTGCGCGCCTTTAACATTTTGCGCGTACCGACGTATTCCATGCGCGACAAAGTATTAACCATGCGTGCGTGCAACAACCTAGAAGAAATGATTTGCGGCAAGACATCATGCAATGTTTGCATGCAGTCTTGAGCCGCAGCTTGCTGGAGATAATTTTGCATTGGACTAAACGCGCGACATTCTTAGCGCACGGTTATTAATCTTAACATGCCCTAAGTCTTCAAGGACATCGCCCGGCATGCCTTTAGGCAAATCGACAGTCGTGAAATTATCGTAAATTTCAATACGTCCAATATGCTTGCCTTGCAACCCAGAGGTTTTAGCAATTACTGCAACGATTGAGCCCGGGCGCACTTGATCACGATGGCCAATTTCGACACGGTAACGTTCCATTCCGTCTTCCGTTGATTTCTCTACCTTACCACCACGCTTATCACGACGTGGACCACGATCTTCACGTCCGCGCCCGCGGCTGTCACGTGGTTCGCGCTGATTGCGGTCGGCAGCAAAGTTCTCGTCGTGCACCAATTCGTTCTTTGAAACGAGCATCGGCTTTTTGCCTTGTGCGATGAACGCTAAAGCCGCAGCCACGTTTACAGCTTCGGTTTCTGGGTGGTCGGTTAAGTAACTATCGATTAAACGCAAGTTGAACTCGAGCTTGTCATCTTCTATGACCGCAGAGATTTCGTTTTTGAAGCGCTCGATGCGTTGTTCATTAATCTCGTCGGTAGTCGGCATCTTCATCGGCTTGATGTCGGCGCGCGTAACTTTTTCGAGCATACGTAATAAACGTTTCTCTCTAGGAGTAACGAACAGAATTGCATCACCAGTAGTGCCGGCGCGTCCTGTACGACCAATGCGGTGCACATATGCCTCTGGGTCAGTTGGCGCATCGTAGTTTACAACGTGACTAACACGAGTTACATCTAGACCACGCGCCGCAACGTCGGTAGCAATAATAATATCAAGCGCACCTTTTTTGAGTCGCTTAATAATTTGTTCACGCTGCGACTGAGGAACATCGCCATTTAGCGCCGCAACGGAATAGCCACGCGCTTCGAGTTGTTCGGCGGTGATGGTGGTGGCGTTTTTAGTGCGCACAAACACAATCATTGCATCGACATCTTCGAATTCTAATAAACGACCGAGCGCGTCAATCTTCTTGCGGCCGGTGACGATTTGGTAACGCTGGCGAACAGTGTCGGCAGTGGTCTGCGTAACTTTGATTTTTACTTCTGCGGGAGAATTAAGATACTTGTCAGCTATACGCTTAATTTCACGCGGCATTGTTGCTGAGAACAAAGCGATTTGTCGCTCGTCAGGGCAGTTTTCAAGAACGAAGTTTACGTCGTCAATGAAACCCATGCGCAACATTTCGTCGGCCTCGTCAAGCACTAAAGTGGTGAGCTGGTCAAGTTTCAAAGTGCCGCGCTTGATATGGTCAAGCACACGACCCGGAGTACCCACTACAACATGCACACCTTTCTTTAGCGGGCGCAATTGATGCTGGTAAGCTTGCCCACCGTAAATCGGCAACACATGAAAACCTGGCATGGAACGCGCGTATTTCTGAAAGGACTCTGCAACCTGAATCGCCAATTCGCGAGTTGGCGCCAACACCAATACTTGCGGCGCGCGATTTTCTAAATCGATATTTGCCAGAATCGGTAAAGCAAAGGCTGCGGTTTTACCCGTACCTGTTTGCGCTTGACCAATGATGTCGCGCTTTTCGAGTAAATGTGGAATCGCCTCTGCCTGAATCGGCGACGGGTTTTCGTAGCCAAAACTGCTTAAAGAATCGACCATTGCAGCTGGAAGCCCCAGCTCATTGAACTTAAGTGATGTCATGATTTTATCGGTGTTATTGCACAGCTTGCCTAACAACCTTAATCATTGCATCAGCAATAACCTGACATTCATCTTCGGTGGTGCAAGCCGGTGGCATTGCATACAACACGTTACCCAAAGGGCGAAGCAGGACGTCGTCTAGTTCTCTACAAGCGTTTCGCAGGATGTCGCCAGCGTGGGCTAGATAACCACCATCGGTGGCAATTATCTCAATGGCAACTATTCCGCCGCACCTTCTAATTTCAATTCGCGGGTGGTCACTCAGAGACGCAAGTGCACATTCTACCATCTTTCCGATTTCTTGCAGACGCTTTGGAGTTTGCTCACTCACGCAAAGCTGTAACGACCTTAAGGCGACCGCGCAGCCAAGCGGATTGCCAGTAAAGGTATGCCCATGAAAAAACGCTTTGGCGCGGTCGTCATCGAGAAAATGCTGGTAAATAGCTTCGCTTACAAGCGTAGCAGATAGTGGAAGGATGCCGCCACTCAATCCCTTAGCCACAGCCATGATGTCCGGCTCGATGCCAGCAGTCTGGCATGAAAATAAATTACCCGTTCGCCCGAAGCCAGTCATTACCTCGTCAGCAATGAAGTAAACGCCGAACTCATCGCACAATTCGCGCGCCGCTTGCAAAAACTCAATCGAGTGCATTTGCATTCCGGCCGCACCTTGAACCAGCGGTTCGACAATGAAAGCACACGCCTGCTCACCGAGTTGCTCTAAGCATTTGCGCAAGCTATCGGCATTAGGTGCAACCCGCTCAACGCCAAACAAAAACGGTTCGAACTCGCTAAAAAACGGCACTGGGTCGCCCAATGCCATCGCACCAAAGGTATCACCATGATAAGAATGTTCGAGCGCAATAAAGGTGGTGCGTTGTGGCTGACCTCTTCGCACCCATGATTGATACGCCGCCTTTAGCCCGATCTCAACCGCAGTCGAACCGTTGTCAGAATAAAAAACTCGCGACAATGAATCGGGAGCAACATCAATCAATAATTCGGCCAACTCAACCGCCGGCTGGTGAGTGCAGCCTGCGAATAAAACATGGTCTAAAGTATTCGCCTGTCGAGCCAAAACCTCAGCCAGCTCTGGACGGCAGTGGCCATGTAAAATCGACCACCAACTCGAAATCGCGTCAATGCGCGTGCTGCCATCTTCTAAAACTAAGGTGGCGTTATGCGCTGACACCACTGGCATCGGCAACGGATCAATCTGATGTTGCGTGAATGGGTGCCAGCAAACTTTGGCATCGCGTTGTTGTAAGTCGCCGCTCATTATTTTTTAAACAAAAATTGCAGGTCTTCGGTGTCGAGCCATAAATCTAAATTGGCGGTGCTCAATTTCTTAAACAACGGAAATTCAAAAATAGGGACATCAAGAATTTGCGCCTGAATGCTATTTTTATTTTCGTTGTGCGGATCGCCAACCATAAACACCGCGCGCAATTTAATGTGTCGCTTGGCGAGTGCTTCGATGGTAAGTAGAGTGTGGTTTAAGGTGCCTAAGCCAGTACGCACAACTAGCACCGCCTCGATACCCAATCGTTGCGCGAAATCGCCTTGGTGTTGTTGGTCGTTCCATGGAACCAATAATCCACCAGCGGTTTCAAGAATAGTTAATTCGTTTTCGGCAATGGCTTGACGCACTTTTGGTAACACATCATTCATAGAGATATGTGCTCCTTCAGCAGCCGCAGCTTGATCGACCGACGCAGGTAGCGCCAGCTCAACAAAAGGCGATAACATTGCAGAGCTATCTAGTTCGGCTAATGCTTGCACCGAGTTAGTATCACTATCTTTACCGGTTTGAATCGGCTTTAGATATTTCACGCCATAACCATAACGCACCGCAGCGCGCACCAGCAAAGATGAAATAACGGTTTTGCCAACATCGGTGTCGGTGCCGACAACCAGCAAATCATTGTTTTTTTCATTTTTAACAATGGGATTTTTGTCAACAACCACACACTGCGCGATGGCGTCGGCCAAGTCACTAATTTGCTCAGCGCTATGTCCGGCGTGTACCACGATGCGTAAGCGGCTCGAACCTTCAGCCACAGTCGGTGGCCGTATCGCGCGAACATCAAAACCTAACTCAGCCAATTTATTAGACGCTTCAATAGTCGCTTGCGCACTACCTACGATTAACGGCACGATGGGTGATTCACCAAGACAGTCAAAGCCCTTAACCCTTAAGAGTTCACGCAACAACTGCGCATTACGGTGCGCCAACTCACCCAACTCAGGTTGTTCGCGCAACAACTGCATTGAACGTTGCAGCGCGCCACAAGTTGCGGGCGGCACCGCAGTCGTAAACACAAATGGTCGCGCGTGATTTAATAAATGATTAATCACCACATCACTTGCGCAAATAATTCCGCCGCCAACACCCAAGGCTTTGCCACCCGTAACCATGCGCGTAATAACGCGCTTCGATTGATAGTGGCGTGGCGGATACAAGCCAACCGAATGCGCTAAATCTAAAATGACATAGGCGTCGTATTTTTCACACAACTCGATTATTTCAGGAAGTGGAGTGCGGTCGCCGTCCATAGAGTAGATGTCTTCTACTACAATAAATCGCTGCCGCATCGCAGAACTTTGAAGCAAACATTGTTCGAGCGCGCCGACATCGTTGTGTTTAAATATTTTTACACTGGCCTTACTTAATCGCGACGCATCAATAAGTGAAGCATGAATTAACTCGTCGCAAATCAAAACATCGTCTTGGGTGGCCAAGGTTGTGACGATGGCAATATTCGCCTGCCATCCACTTGGCAACAGTAATGCATTTTCGGTGCCGACAAATTGGGCAGCGGTTAGTTCGGCTTGGCGATGAATTGGGTAGTTGCCCCTAAGCAATCGCGCGGACGGCGCCCCAGCCCCGTGTTCTTCTATCGCGGCAATCGCAGCATTTATCACACTCGGATGCTTCGACAAACCCAAGTAATCGTTCGATGAAAAATCGATACCCGCTGGGTCTGTAAGTTTGCGCTCTAAACCTGCTTCGCGCCAGCGCGTGGCGGCATCGTCTAGCTCGCTGCGAAAGTCTTTGCTCACACTTCGATGGTTTCGGCGGACTCGACTTCGTTAATTCCTTCAAGTCCGAGCATGTCGAATAAAGCGACGTCAGAGTTTTTGCTGCGGTTTGGCGCAGTAAGCAGTTGGTCGCCTAAGAAAATTGAATTTGCGCCGGCTAAGAAACATAGGGCTTGCGATTCTTCGCTCATGCCCGAACGCCCAGCAGATAAACGCACCATTGATTGCGGCATCAAAATTCGACACACCGCAACGGCGCGCAATAATTCTGTCCATGGCAACAACGGAGTGTCGGCCAATGGAGTGCCTTCAACAGGAATCAAAGTATTAATCGGCACGGACTCGGGCTGCGGATCTTGCATCGCCAATTGCTGAATCAAACCAATGCGATCGTCTTCGCTTTCGCCCATTCCGAGAATTCCGCCACAGCAAACTTTCATGCCAACACTGCGCACAGCGGCTAAAGTTTGCAAGCGATCTTCGTAGGTACGAGTCGTGATAACTTCACCATAATATTCTGGAGAAGTGTCGAGATTGTGATTGTAATAATCTAAACCGGCATCACGCAATTTCTCTGCTTGCTCTTTAGTGACCATGCCCAAAGTCGCGCAAGTTTCTAAATCGAGCGCCTTAACTTGACGCACCATTTCAAGCACGCGTTCGAAGTCGGCATTGTCTTTAACTTGACGCCACGCCGCGCCCATGCAAAAACGATCGGCGCCACCGCGTTTCGCTTCGGTGGCTGCATCGACAACTGTATTAAGCTCGAGCAATTTTTCGCGCTCGACATCAGCATTGTTGTGGGCAGATTGCGAACAGTAACCACAATCTTCTTGGCAAGCACCAGTTTTAATCGACAACAAAGTCGAGCACTGCACCACGCGCGGATCGTGATTGGCACGATGAATGCGCGCCGCCTCAAAAACCAAATCAAGCAACGGACGACGATATAGCTCAGCTACTTCATCGCGTGTTAAGGTAGTGTTAACATCAGACATGGCCAATATTCTACATTTGCGCCATTTTATTATTCGGGCAAAGCTAAAGTTCTAGGAGCTTCACAAGTTTGGCCGCGGCACAGATACATAGTAGCCGCCCCTTTGGACGCCGTCCGCCCGGTGAAAATCGCCAGCTCTGAATCGCTTTGTGCGGACGCCGTGAATACAGGTAAAACATTCATATACTCAGCCGCTTTAAGTTCAGCTCGCCATGCCCCCAACGAGGATGCCTCGCCGTTGCCGACCACTACCGCCACCGTCGGCAATTCGCTGAGGTAAGGAAAAGACACAAATGTGCCACTAAATGAGCGCGCGCCGCGTTCGGTGTAAGGCAGCACCGCGCGCATTGCGTTAACCGCTAACTCACGGTAACTCTCGACATCGGTAAACGCGTGTAATTTAACAAGCGCTTCAATTGCTACCGCATTCGCCGAGGGTATCGCGCCGTCGGTCGGAGTTTGCCGGCGATGAATTACGTTTTTCTGCAAACCATCACTATCAAAGAAGATTGCGGTGGACGGATCCCAAAATAGTTCGATCATGGTGTCGGCTAATGTGCGCGCTTGCTTAAGTCGCTTTACATCGCCGTTCGCTTGAAAAATCGTGAGCAGTGCGCGTGATAAATACGCGTAATCTTCGAGCACCGCCGAATGTTGAGCACGTCCGGCGCGGTAAGCACGCAGTAATTTACCATTGTCATCGAGCATGTTAGTGAGAATAAAATCGGCGGCGGCTTCGGCGGATTGTAAGTAGCGCGGTTCATTCAACACCCAACTGGCTTCGGCAAGAGCGTGTATTGCCAAACCATTCCATCCACTAATTACTTTATCATCAAGCCCCGGAGCAATTCGCAGTTGTCGCGCGGCGAGTAAGGCTTGGCGAATTTTTATTAATTTATCTTCGTCGAATTGACCGTTTTTATAATTGGTCAACACCGACTTGCCATGTTCAAAATTACCCTTTTTAGAAATGCCATAGTAATCGATAGCAATGTCGGCGAGCTCGCCACTTAATACATCACGAATTTCACTTTCATCCCAAACGAAATATTTACCCTCTTCGCCCTCCGAATCGGCATCGGTCGAACTAAAGAAACCGCCGTCGTCGCTTTGCATTTCGCGGAGTAAATAATCGCAACTATCACGCGCGATTTTGGCGAAGTATTTACTTCTGATTAAGCGGTGGCCGAGCAAATACGCAGGAATTAATGTGCCTTGATCGTAGAGCATTTTTTCGAAATGCGGGATTAGCCATTTTTCATCCACCGAGTAGCGCGCGAAACCGCCGGCGAGTTGATCGTACATTCCGGCACTGGACATCTTTGCCAGGCTCAGCACGCACATGTCAGTTGCGCGTTTTTTGATGTCATCATCAGAATGAGTGCCTGCGATTTTGAGCAAGAACCGTAAATCAGTAGCATGCGGAAATTTAGGAGCACCGCCGAATCCGCCATGCTCACTGTCAAAAGCCGACCAATAACTGTTTACCCAGCCTATTTGCAGTGTTTCAATGTCAGCAACAGAGGGTAGTGCTGCATCCGCATCCAAATCGGGGAAGTTGGTGCTCAATTGCTCATTCAAAGAGTTGGCCGACTCAAGCACCTCGTCGCGCCGCGTATCCCAGGCCTGTGCCAAATTCTCAAGCACCATCATGAAGCTAGGCCGCCCATATTTTTGGACGGGAGGGAAGTAAGTGCCGCCGTAAAAAGGCTTTAGCTCGGGCGTCAACCACACCGACATCGGCCATCCACCTGAGCCAGTCATCTTTTGAACGGCCGTCATATACAAATCATCAAGATCAGGACGTTCTTCGCGGTCGACTTTGATGCAGATAAAATTGTCGTTCATAAATTTAGCAGTGGCCTCATCTTCGAAAGATTCGTGCTCCATGACATGACACCAATGGCAGGCCGAATACCCAATACTCAAAAAAATCACCTTATTTTCCGCTTTCGCGCGCTCAATAGCCTCATCCCCCCACGGATACCAGTCTACGGGGTTGTAAACATGCTGCAGGAGATACGGAGAGGTCTCGTGTTCAAGGTGGTTTGCGGGGTGCTGCATGAGAAAGCTGGACAGAAGTAGTGACAACATTTAACTTACTTTACGATTGGCACTTGCGCATGTGAATAGAAAGTTTGATAATACCCACATGGGCTGGTTCCAACGCTTATTCTCAGGAGCTCAATCAAGCGACCTACATCGCAAGAACTCCTCGAACCAAGCCCCTGCTTCCGCTGAACTCAGCGAAGAATTAAGGGCTTTAAAAGAAGAAATAACACTCCTCCGAGACAC
>JACKQG010000436.1_pt1 | contig 32239 bp, 24 predicted proteins | sample 8237621 | NCBI WGS metagenome assembly JACKQG01 (sample SAMN15677084, study PRJNA649215) | marine metagenome | biome: marine; feature: Black Sea; material: saline water; isolation source: suspended particulate matter (SPM) from the Black Sea western gyre | collected 2013-06-09/2013-06-10 | depth...
CAGAACCCTCAGGCGCTGCTCAAGCAGGGAGCTAACCTGTACGGCAACCTCGCCACGGCTGGCCCGGCGGGCATCACCACTTCCAGTGCGGGTGCCACAGAAATTCTCAGCAACGCCAAAGCCCCCGGATCTTCCGGAATGGGCCGTATTGCGGCCGGCTCGCTTGAGCTTTCAAACGTTGACATGGCGCGAGAATTCTCTAGCATGATTACTACGCAACGAGCTTTTCAGGCCAATGCCCGGGTGATCTCCACCAGTGACGAGATTCTCAAGGAAATGATGGCCCTTAAACGTTAATAAACAGGCATTAAGCACAGATTTTTAACCCAAAAATGGAGGTAAACCATGGCTGAAGAAGAAGCAAAAGCACCCGACGAAAACGCTGCCGCCGAAGGCGGAGCTCAAGCTCCCGCAGGCGAGGCCGCCGCCGCGCCTGAAGAGGCTGCACCCAAACCACCCGGCATGCTCGTACCCATGCTCCTCACCTCGGTGCTGAGCCTGGGTGGCGCCTTTGCGATTTTCAAATTCGCTGTGGTGCCCTCATTGGTAGGTGGGCTCGCAAAAGTTTTCCAAGATAACAATGGTTCCATCCATTACCACGCAGCGCCCGCGGGTGGCGGCGATGCCCACCCCAAAGGCAAAGATGGCCACGGCGGAGGTGAAGACGGCCACGGCGGAGGTGAAGACGGCCACGGCGGAGGTGAAGACAAAGGCGGGGGCAGTAAAAAAGAAAGCAATCCCGGCACACCCGTACCGATCGTGGAAGAAGGCGAGTTCATCGTGGTGAATCCTTCCGGATCGGCCCGGTATTTGATGGTGGAAATTCTGTTGATTCGGAAGAACGCCGATGACAATGGATTTCCCGATGCTGTCAAAAATAACAGGAAGCGTTTGGAGGCAATGGTGAGCAGCACGCTCTCCTCCATGACCGCCGAAGAAATGTCTGAGTCCACCGTTAGGTTGGGAATGCCGAGTGAACTCAAAGGGCTGTTTCAGGGAATCCTTGGTTCTAGTCATCCCATTAAATCGGTGATCATCCCCAAGTGGGTGATGCAGTAAACCCAAGAACGAATAACCATGAGCTGGCGAATCGATCCAAATACGGAAGTGCGGCTATTTCGGGATATGACCTCCCCGGTCGGCGCACCCGTCCGTTTTGCCGATGACCCCGCGGGCGAACGTGGGGAAGCACTCGAAGGCGGTTCCCCCGAAGAATCCATCCCCGTGCATCGCCCCGACGGCACACTGGAAGATGTGCCCGCCAGCGCCATTCACACCTTCACCGTTGGTAAACAAGCCTCGATGTCCTCCACGGAGGTACATCGGTTTCGAATACAAAACGCCCTGCTTCTGCGGTCGTTGGGCTCCCGTTTATCCTTGTTTTTGCGGAGTGAACTTGCGCTCGAGCAAATCTCGCTGGAAGTCACAGATCTCGGCCGATTCGCCAAAGAAATCGGGAATGACCGCCATATGGTCCTCTTTAAGCTACATCCGCTTGAAGCCATCGGCGCGCTCGACATCGCGAAACCTCTCGGCCTCACCATCGCCGATCGCATGCTCGGCGGTAAAGGCTTTGCCGTCAATCCCGAGCGCACCATCCGTGAAGTGGAAACCGCGCTCATCGATCAGGTCGCCCAAATCGCCCTGCGCGAATGGGCCCAATTCTGGAATTTCGAGGAACCTCTTCGCGCCACCCTGCTCGGTAACGAAAGCGATCCCACTCACATCCCGTCCGCGAGCATGGAGGAAACCTTTTACCACATCGTCATTGATGCCGAAATGGGCGATTGCATGGATCAAATGCAAATGCTCCTCCCCGTCCGCGGCCTCGACCCCTTGCTGCGCCATCTCGCCCAGCAAACCCACAGCGGCTCCGAGGATGAAGAGGAAGAATTTTACGAAACCAATCACGTGAAATGGAAACACATGTACGATAAAGTGCAAGTGCCACTGGTCGCCCAATGGACCGACCTCACCATCCTCACCCGCGAACTGCTGCACCTCAAAGAAGGCGATATCATCCCGCTCGACCCCAAGCGCCTCAACCAGGTGGAAGTGCAACTCGCCGGCCTCACCAAATACACCGGCAGCCTCGGCAGCCTTGATAAAAAAGCCGCCGTGCAAATCAAAGATACATTTAAACCCTAACCCAAAAAGGGAACCAAGCCATGAGTGATACCGAGACAACCGAAGAAACAACCGAAGAGACAACCACTGAGGCTCCAGTGGGAACCGTCGCGCCCGCCAGTGCTGCAGAGGTGCCCGGAGCGCCTTCCAATTTGGATTTCCTGCTTGATGTGCCCGTAAAGCTCTCCGCCGAATTGGGCAGTTGTAAAATGACCATGCAGGAATTGCTGGATCTGGACCTCGGCACGGTGGTGCAGCTGGATAAACCCGCTAACGCGAACGTGGACGTTTATGTGAATCAAAAACTCGTCGCCCGCGGTGAAGTCGTAGTCGCCGAAGACAATTTTGGCATTAGAATCAAGGAAATCGTTGCCAAATCCACTACCTCATAAAAGGATGTATTCCTGATAAAACAGGGATAAAACTCCATATACAGCTTCAATTGTTGGTGTTTTTTCATAAAACACCAGAATATCTCCATTTTCAACAACTGGCACGTCATGTGCTGCTCTGATGGTGTGTTGGCAATGAATGCCGGTCCCCTCGGATGCGAGGAGCCGCCAAGGAAGGCGGGGCCGGAATGGGCTAATACACTAACCGCAACGGAATGCACCAACCTAAGGGTTGAAAATGGAAATGAATCGCACAAGACAAAGGTGGTTTGCTGGGTTACTGGCCTGCGCACTGCTCGTGATGCCCGCCTCGGCGGCCCAGCCTAACTCCACGCCCGCTCCTCCCCCCGCCAAGGAAGCAGCGACATCCACAAACTCTGCCCCCCGCGAAACCTCCGCTGCCAAGCGTCCGGTCTATGGCATAGACAATCCCAGCAAATCATTTGAACCAAAGACCAATGGAATCACCGGCGTGTTTATGCGTTTGATCGGGGCGATGGCGATCGTGATCAGCCTGCTGTTGATTGGCGCGTGGTGGTTCCGCAAATCGCGCCTGATCGGGCTGGTGCCCGCGGCGCAGGCCAATCTCAAAATTATTGAAACCCGCTCGCTCGCCTCCCGCCACGCTTTGCACGTGGTGGAATATGGCGAGCAGCGGTTCCTAATTGCCGATTCGCCCGCCGGCACCAGCTTTCTTACTCACCTTGATGAGGTGGCGGAAGCGGCGGACGAGGAAGCGGCTGACGAACCGAAGCCCGGTTCATTTGCCGCCAAGCTTAAAGGATTTCTGGACCGGAAGAAGTCATGAACACTACGCCTAATGACTATATCGTGACGACCCGGCCGGAACCTCCCCGACCGCGACCCCGCCGCTGGATCTGGCTTGTTCCAGTGCTCCTGCTGGCGGGCGCGGGTGGGCTGTGGGCTCAAGCCGCCGGCGGCACCAATGATGCGTTCAACCTGAACATCGGTATCGGCGGTCTCACCGAGCCGGGCAAAATCAACATCGCTATTCGAATCGTGTTTTTGATGACGCTACTCACCGTGGCGCCTTCATTGATTATGTTGATGACCTGTTTCACACGCATCGTCATCGTATTTTCATTTTTGCGTAATGCCCTCTCGCTACAAGGCGTGCCGGCTAATCAAATTATGGTAGGCTTCGCGTTGTTCATGACGTTTTTTATTATGCAGCCGGTTTATCAAAAAATTGATGCCGAAGCGATCCAGCCCTATGCCGAAGGCCAGCTGGGCGGCGGTGCCGCGCTGGATGTGGCGAAAGGGCACTTGAAAGATTTCATGCTGCGTCAGGCCCGCCCACGGGATGTGGAATTTTTTGTGGGCCTCGCCAAGATGGGCCCCACTAAGGTGGAAGATCTGCCGATGACGGTGGTGATCCCGGGCTTTATTCTCAGCGAATTGCGCACAGGATTTCAAATGGGATTTCTGTTGTTCATTCCGTTTATCTTAATTGATTTCGTGGTGGCGATTGTTTTGATGAGCCTCGGACTGCTGTTCCTGCCGCCGGTGACGATCTCAATGCCGCTGAAAATTCTCCTGTTCGTTCTGGTGGATGGCTGGACTTTGGTGGTCCGCTCTCTTGCCCTGAGCTTTGGGACTTAACTGAAAGAGTAAAATTGAAAGGAATAATATGAGTCCGGATTACACTGTAGAAATATTGAAAGGGTTGATGAGTCACGTACTGATGATCGCCGGCCCGCTGTTGCTTACCGGTTTGTGCGTGGGGTTGACGGTGAGTTTGTTCCAGGCCGTCACCTCGCTGCAGGAACAAACGCTCACGTTTGTGCCCAAGGCGTTGGCAGTGGGTGCGCTGTTGTTTCTCATCATGCCGTGGATGGTGCGCACGGTGATGGATTACACCCGCGAAATCATTGAAAAAATGCCAGCCATGGCCGGATAATGGTGGAGATTTTTCTAGTTTGGTTTTTGATCTTCGTGCGGGCGGGCGCGATGCTGTACATTTTCCCGATATTCGCCGCCGCGGCTATGCCCGTTCGGCTGCGGCTTGCGGTTGCGGGTTTCCTTGCGGTGTTGACGCTTCCGGGAGTCATGCTGCCACCAGAAGTCATCCAATTCACGCTGTTTGAATTTGTCTTGTTAGTGGGCAAAGAAGTGATGGTTGGATTGATGCTGGGTTATGTGGTTCGCCTCATCATGTTTTCTGTGGCCTTGGCCGGTCATTACATTGGCACGGAAATGGGCTTGCAACTTTCAAGCCTGATCGCGCCAGGTGAAACAGATCCCTCACCCACTCCCAGTGCCATTCTCTCGCTGTTGGCGGTGATGCTGATGTTCGCGCTGGACGTGCACTTTGAATTGCTGTTGGGCTTCCAGCAATCTTACGGCGTGTTGCCCATTGGTGGAGGGCAGCTTTCGGGCCCGCTGTTTAGCGCGGTGACAGCTATGTGCGCGCATACCTTCGTGATCGCCGTGCGCATCGCGGCGCCGGTAATCGCCGTGGGGATCGTGGTGAGTTTGCTATTGATGGTGCTGGCGAAAACCATCCCGCAAATCAACGTGTTCATTGAGAGTTTTTCGGTGCGTATTATGGTGGGCGTGTTTCTGTTTGGATTCACGATCTCCATGGCGGCGCGGCAAATTGCCGAGTACCTGTACAAATTGCCGGATGATTTTGTGGTGGCCACGCGGCTTATGGGATTGGGAGGATAAATCATGGCGGAAAACGAACAAGGCCAGGAGAAAACCGAACAGCCCACCGCAAAAAAAATGCAGGAGCTGGTCGAGGGCGGCCAATTCGCGAAGAGTCAGGAAGTATCAACGCTGATTCTACTGGCGCTGGCGCTGATGGTGTTCACCATTATGGCACCCAAAATGGTGGCTGTTTTTCAGGTGTACCTCGTGAGCACCATTCAGCAAATGAGCACGTTGCGGATGACCGTTGAGTCGTTCCCGGGATTCTTCAACCAGTTTATGATCGTGGCCGGCAGTTTGATTTTGCCGGTGATGTTTGCGGGGGTAATGGCCGGCATCATCGGCGCGGGCAGCCAAAGTAAATTCAAACTAACGCCCAAAGCCATCGAGCCAAAGTTTTCAAAGCTCAGTCCATTGAAGGGCTTCAAAAATATTTTCAGCAGCAAATCAATTGCAAAGCTGTTTGTGAGTCTTGCAAAATTTGTAGTCATTTTTGGCTTCACGTATCCAGTGTTGAAAGAGGTGCTGGATGACCCGGTTTTTTACTCCGCCATCGATGTGAAACATCTGCTGCTGTTCATGGGCCAAACCGCGCAGAGCGTGGGCTTGCGTGTGGTGGCGGGCATGGTGGTGATTGCCGCGGCGGACTACGCATATCAGGTTTGGAAAAATGAACAGGATAGCCTGATGACTAAACAGGAGGTGAAAGATGAAACCAAACAAGCCGACGGCAATGCCCAAGTCAAAGGCGAACAAAAACGCCGCCGTCGGCAAATGCTTATGGATTCAATGCAGCAGGAAATCCCGCAGGCGGATGTTATCGTCACCAACCCCACGCACTTGGCCATTGCGATCAAATATGATCGCGATGATATGGCCGCGCCGCGCGTGGTCGCCAAGGGCGCGCGTTACAATGCCCTTCGCATCCGCGAGATCGCCAAGCAACACGACGTGCCCATTGTGGAGAATAAACCGGTGGCACGGCTGCTCTTCAAGCACTGCAAAGTGGGCCGCGAGATCATTCCCGAGATGTTCGCCGCCGTGGCGGAGATTTTGGCCTACGTTTACCGCACCAATCGTTACCGGTATTACACTCGCGGACAACGGGTGCCGACGGATTAATTGGGCGAAAAAGCTAAAAAATGACAAATTTCACCCAAAAATCAAAAAAACTGGCATCCCAATTGCTGCGTGGTGAGGGGTGCGCATGGATGCGCGCTTTGACGGATTATCCGAAAATGACTGAAAATCAGCCAGCAACCCACGCCCTGGGAGGGCGTCGCGCGGTATGAGTAACGGCCAGGCACCCAAAAGCATGCCTTGGGCCGATATCGGCTTGGTGGCGTTTGTCTTCAGCGTGCTGCTGTGGATGGTGCTGCCGCTGCGCCCGTGGATGCTCGATCTCTTGCTGGCGGTCAGCATCTCATCCGGTTTGCTGGTGATGCTGGTCATCATTTACGTTCGCGAGCCTTCCGAGTTTACCGCCTTCCCCACGCTGCTGCTGATCATCACGTTATTTAGATTGGGGATTAACGTCGCCTCAACGCGCCTCATTTTGGGCGAGGCGCAGGCGGGCGAGATCATCCAAAAATTTGGTGAAGTAGTCGTGCAAAATAATTATGTGGTCGGCTTCGTGGTGTTTATTATTCTCACGCTGATCAATTTTGTGGTCATCACCAAAGGTGCCGGCCGCATCGCGGAAGTGGCGGCGCGGTTTACGTTGGACGCTATGCCCGGCAAACAAATGGCCATCGATGCTGAGCTGAACGCCGGGCTCATCAAGGAAGATCAGGCCCGCACACGCCGCGAAGAGCTGGCGAAGGAAACCGACTTTTACGGATCCATGGACGGTGCCAGCAAGTTTGTGCGCGGTGATGCCATCGCGGGCATCATCATTACTTTGGTCAACGTCATTGGCGGCATTGGCATCGGAGTGATCCAGCGCGACATGGGCGTGGGCCAGGCGATGCAAACTTACACCATCCTGAGTATTGGGGATGGCCTCGTCTCGCAGATTCCCGCGTTAGTGATTTCCACAGCAGCGGGTATTTTGGTGACACGCACGGCAGACAAATCGAGCCTCGGCCAAACACTGGCCACGCAGCTTTTTCTGCAACCGAATGTGCTGAAAATTCTTTCGTTTACGCTGCTGATTCTCGCCGCATTCGCGTTGGTCACGGGTATTCTGCCCTGGGTCCCGTTCTTGGTGATGGGTGGCGTGTTTTATTTTATGTACTCTAATTTTCAGGAAAGGGGTATGATTGTGGAGCGGCCCGCCGGCGGCGGAACGCCCCCCGGTTTGCCCGATGGCGGCGGAGCCGATGGTGATGGCGGTGGCGAAGGCGCTGAGCCGTCCGGCCCCGAAAAGCTCGAGGAATTACTACATCTGGACACATTGCAAATCGAGCTGGGCTACGGGTTGCTCGCCTTGGCGGATCCGAAGAAGGGTGGCGATGTGCTGGAGCGCGTGACGAGTGTCCGCCGGAATTTCGTGCAGGACATGGGCTTCATCATTCCCGCCGTTCGGTTGCGGGATAATTTGGAACTGCAGCCCAATGAGTACCGGTTTATTTTCCGAGGCCAAATGATTGCCACCGGCGAAGTGATGCCCGGCTATTGGTTGGCGATGAACACCAATAACAGCACCGAGGTGCTGCCGGGCGTGCAGACGACTGAGCCGGTATTCGGCCTGCCGGCAACGTGGATCACCGAGGTGGAACGCAAGAATGCCGAGGTGGCCGGCTACACCGTGGTGGATCCGGCGTCGGTGTTGGTCACGCATTTCAGCGAAACAATCAAGCGCAGCTGCCACCAAATTCTCAGTCGGCAGGACGTGCAGGTGTTGCTCGATAATTTGAAGGAAGATCATCCGGCACTGGTCAACGAACTGGTGCCCAACCTCCTCTCGGTGGGGCAGGTGCAGCGCGTACTGCAAAATCTGCTGGCCGAAGGCGTATCCATCCGCAATATGGTGGGCATCCTCGAGCGCGTGTCCGACTACGCGGCCACCACGAAAAATCCTGATGAACTTTCCGAACAAGCCCGCCGCTCCATCGGGGTGCAGGTGGTGAAGCCGTACCTCGACGAATCAGGCAACCTGCCGGCCATCACGTTGGATCCCTGGCTTGAAGAGGAAATGGTGAAAGGCATCCGTCCCTCGCAAAACGAAATGCAACTGCTGATCGATCCCAAGATCGCCGAGCATCTTTCGCATCAACTGCATCAGGCCATTCAGCCGATGATCGCTGAGGGCAAACCGCCGGTAATCATTTGTTCGGCTATGATTCGGGCTGGACTCCGCAAGTTCTTTGCGGCGAAGTTCCCCGAGTTGGCGTTCCTCAGCTACGAGGAGCTGCCGCCGAAGATCGAGATTGTGCCCGTGGCGGCAATCCCGGCCATTCAATAAATGGTGGCCGGGCGGCCACGGTTCATCTGCCGAATGAATGTTGTCAAACTCATCGCCGATTCACCCCAGGACGCGCTGGAAAAAGTGCGCGACGAACTGGGTGTCGACGCAGTGATCCTCAACGTGCGCCCTGTGCAGGCGGGTGTGCTCAAGCGGATATGGGAGGGGAAACAAGTGGAAGTGCTCGCCACAAAATCCACCCCCGAACGGTCTGAAAAAGAAGCGATGCTGCAACTGGCCCAACGCGTGGGTGAGTTGGAAGAGGAACTCACCGAACGCGGGAAGGGCGCGGTGTTGCGAGGCGGTGCTCCCAATGCCGACGCCAAGCTGCCAGCCAAGCTCGCGCAATTGATTGCCCAAGCGCAGGGTGGCCAGCCCGAAGTGGCGGCCATGCCCGCGGTGCAGGTTTTGGAGGAACTGGGGTTGCTGCCTTCGCACGCGCGTTGGCTTTCAGCGCAGGCGCGGAATTTCCTGGGCGGCACCAAGCCGCGCAATCTCATTGAGGAAATGGAGCTGCTGCGCGATGTGCTCTCGGAGTATTGGAATCAAATCGCCCAGCGCGTGGAGAAGCCTGGCAATCCGGTGCGCGTTTTGGTGGGCCCACCCGGCACGGGCAAGACCACTGCGCTCTGCAAATGGATGACGCAGGAAGCCTTGGTAAACGGCAAGCCGGTGCGCGTGTGGCGGCTGGATGGTGACCGCGGCAACACGGCGGAGTTTTTGAGTTTGCACGGCGAGCTGATGCAAATTCCGGTGGAGCGTTTTTGGGACGACAACGATCAGCCACCGGAAGACACGATTCGGTTTGTGGATATGCCCGGCGTGGCGATCAACCATCCCGATGCGCTGGAAGCTCTCTCGCGTGGACTGGCAGAATTACCGCCGCTGGACATTCAATTGGTGCTCAATGCCTCGTATGATTTGGGTTTGCTGCTGCGACAGGCGCGCGCGTTTTCGCATTTACCGCTCTCGGGCATTTTGCTGACGCACATTGATGAAGCCGAGCGCTGGAGCAAAGTGTGGAACGTGATGCTGGCCACGCAATTGCCCATTTCATTTCTCTCGGGGGGGCAGGATATTCCTGGCGACTTTCACCGTGCCATTCCGGAAAATCTCTTCGACGCCTTCGTCAACGCCGGCCTGCAAGCGCCTTCGCCTGCGGCGGGTTGATTTTGTAGCCCGGGCCGGTGGGCCGGGCTACATAGCCGCTTTCACCACGCCTCCTGCGAGTTGGGAGGTGCGCAGTTCGGCGCCGTAGTTGAGCAGGCAATGTTGAATTTCTTCCATCACATCATCCCACTGATTGGTTTGGCTTTGGCGGAAGAGGCGCATGGTGGGATACCACGGGGTGTCGTTGCGATGCAGCCGCCAGCGCCAATCGGCGGCGTGGGGCAGGAGCGTCCATGAAGGGCGCCCCAGCGCGCCGGCGAGGTGGGCGGTGGCGGTATCCACGGAAAGCACGAGGTCGGCCTGGCTGAGGATATCGGCGGTGTCGGCAAAATCGCCGATGTGATCGCGCAGGTCGTGCACGTTGGAGCGTTGATTCATATCGGCCACGGCGGTGGCGTCGGCATTGATTTGCACGCTGTAAAATTGGCAGCCGGGGGTGTCGAACATATTTTTGAACAGCGAATAGGGGATGGATTTTTTCTCGGTGATTTCGCTGTGCGGCGCGCTGGTCCAGGTGACGGCGATGTGTTTGTAACCGGGTTTGTAGCCGGGGAGTTTTGATGGGGAAGTTTCGACAGGGCTGAGGTAAGGGGGGCTGTGGTGATCGGTTTCGCGTTGGAGCTTGAGCAGTTTGGGCAGGCTCATCAAGGGGGCGTGCACGTCAAATTTTGGAAGGCTGTCGCCGGGGGCCACCACGGAATCGAGCTCGGGGACGCCCTTGAAAAGGCGTTTGAGCTGGGGCTGGCATTGAAGGGAAACTCGGTTGCGGGCGCGGGCGAGTTGGCGGGCGAAGCGCAGGAACATAATGGAATCGCCGAAGCCCTGTTCGGTGTGGAGTAACAGGCTGCGGCCTTCGAGGGGATCGCCACGCCATTCGGGGGCGTCAAATTCAGGTTTCTTTTTCTGACGGGCTTTCCAGCGGTATTCGTAATCGCGCCAGCCTTTGGCGAAGTCGCCGAGCATGAGGCAGGCGAGGCCGTGGTTCCAGCGGAGGTTAGGGTCATTGGGCTCGTAGTACAGCGCTTTGCGATATTCCATCAGCGCCTCGGGCACGCGATTTTGTTCCTCCAAAATCCAGCCGAGATTGACGGCGGCATCGGCGGCTTCGGGGTTGATGAGCAGTTCCTGTTTGAGGCAGGCCTCGGCGGCGGTGATGTCGCCGAGGAGTTGGTGGGAATTGGCCATGCCGAGGTGGATGCCTTGTGCGGAAGGTTCGCGGCGGGCGGCGGCTTTGAAATGTTCGAGGGCTTCGGTGGGGCGGATTTGTTTGAGGCGGGCGGCGCCGAAGTTGTAGCGCAGTTCGGGAGAATCGGCACCGAGGTCGAGCACGCGGGAGTAAACGGATACGGCAAGATCGAGCTCGCCCATCTTCTGAAAGAAGAGGCCGAATTTCTTGAGCGTCTCGGCGTGACTCAGGTCGCGCGCGGAACTGCTGTTTTCAACTTCCGTGTTGATTCTCATAATACCACCTCACGAGCAGCACTTGCTCGATGAGTCCATCCTTGGACGTGGTTGACAGCGCTATTAGCTGTTTGTCGCTACCTATAAGTCGGCAGAAAAGGGGGGCGGCTTTAGGAATTAATTCTTTTTTTGGATGGAAACCCCAAAAAAACCCAAAAAAAACGCCCGACCGCTGTAAAACGGCCGGACGCGTAAAAAACGCTGCTTTTGGCTATCTTTTACGGGGTGCGGCTTCCGCGTTCTCAGGCTCGATTTCGATGCCTTCAATTTCCGGTCCTTCCCCTTCAAAGCCGATTTCTCCGGCCATTTCAGCAAGTTTGATCGATAAATCGATGAGCTGCTTCAAGCTGTTGGTTTTTTTGTCTTTAAAGGTGAGCGAGGCATTCATAGACGTCATGTCGCTGGTGAAGGAGGCTTCATCGAATTTGCGAAGGATATTGACTGCCTGCGCAGCCTCTTCATCCCCCTCGGACATCACTTCAATGACATCAGCGATTCCGGCGAACCGCACAAATCCGCCGGCCACGTGCTTGCCAAGCATCGCGCGCTTATTGCCCTTCACAGGATTTGCTACTTTGCCTTCGGCTACGGCATTCGCGTGTTTTTTGGAAGTGATAAAGAGAGCCTTTTGGTTTTGGGCGAATTGTATGCCAAACATCCCTTTCAGCATAGTCATGCCTTCCTGCAGTTTCTCATTGTTGATGAGTTTGTTGGCGGCCACCCAGTTGTCCACGGTAAGGCCCACGAGAAATCCGACGGCCGGTGTGGGGCCGAAATCGCCTTCGGCCATTTCCAAGCTGTCCCAACTCAGGATGAAGTCGCCCTTGGGAATGGATAAGAGATCTTTGAGCGTCAGGCCGATTTCGGCTTCCATCATGGCGAGCACCTCTTCAAATTCAGGTTGCTTCAGCAACAGGGGCAAGATGTCTTTATTGAAGAATTTCCGAACCGCGGCCATGTTAATCGATTCGGCAAAGGCCGCGATGGTGTTTTGTGGCACGAGGTCTAGCAAGGCAGCATCCGCGCCTTTGCCGGCCAACCCGGCGAATTGATTTGCTTCTTTGCCGAAGCTGATGGACAGATCCGAATTGATTGCGCCGGGCTCAAAGCTGAGTGTGGCCGAGTAGGTGAGGTCTTTGTATATGTCATTGACCAACTTGGACACGGGATCCTCGCCGATGGCAGCATCCATAATGGTGAGTAGCTGGTTGTAGTCAAACCACGCTCCAATATCATACTTTTTCTTGAGATGCTCGCTGAGGCTGTTGCTCGGTTTGGAGTTTCCGTTGATGCGTGCCTCGAGCATGGCTGGCACTTGCAAAACCTTCGCCTGATCGCTGGTGCCTACAATGACAAAGACTTGATCAGTGAAGCCCATAGCCACAGGCATGCCGGCCATGGCGAGCTGTTTGAAGCCCTTGGCTTCGGCTACTTTCAACGGCAACCCGGTGGTGGCGATGATCTTGTTGATGGTTTTCTCCAGAGTCGCGGAATCCTTAACCGCCATCAACAGGCCACCTTCCACGAGGGGTTCGGCGCCAAAATCATTATCCTCTGCGGGCGGCAGGATATTCATAAACACGTGCGCCGGTTGGGCGATATCCAACCCGCTGGCGGCGGGATCTTTGAGAATCGAGATGGCTAATTCGTCATTAACTTCAGCCATGATCTGCTCAAAGATTTTGGATTTGAGGAATTCTTTGTGGCCGCCTTTTTCGAGCAGTTGCTTGACGTTGGCAGAGAAAAGCATGGTGAGTTTCTGAGGCAAATGAGCAGCCAATGTGCCTGCGCCCGCGGCGGGTTTGGAAACCGGATTGGCTGCCGGATCCGTATTGGGCGTCGTAACGGGGGGCTGCGCGCTGGTTGGGGGTTCAACGTTTTCCGCATTCGCCGACGGGCCGGTGCCGTTGCCGTCATTTTCAGGGGGTTCTGTGGTTTTTTCGCCGCACCCGATCCACAAGCCGGCCATCACCAGTAGGGTGGGAATCCAGAGAAAAAGTTCACGGGCCATACGCCCACTATTTGCCTTGAAGGGAGTCTGCATACGCCCATTATAAGGAGGGGACCTATCGAGGCGAGATTTATTTTTGATCATTTGTTTCATCGATTTGGCTACGCAAATGGGCGGGGCAGTGTTACAAAAATCAAAAAAAAATCATCGGGCTGGCACAAAAAAATAACCGTGCTAAATTTCGGTGATGCGTGAGCGTACGGCATGGATTTTGGGAGGCATCGCAGCTGCGTTGCCTATTGCGGGGCTACTGGTGTGGCTGAATTTGGATGGCGACAGCGGTTCGGTGGAGATTCCATTTTTACCCGAATCGCCCGCCGCGCCGAGTCACCCACGGCTGCAGGTGCTTGATGAGCCGGGGCGGTGGGAATCAGAAAGCTCCGCCTCCAATGCCGTGGTCACTAACCGCAACACCTGTCATCTCGATGCCCGTTGGGGGCTCAATGGGCACTGCCTGTTTTTGGAGGAAAAGGTGTTCAGTCCTTCCGGAGCGATTACCTACGAATTTGCCGTTAAACATTACAACGCGGAAATCAACATGTATCATTACACGGTGGTGCAGGATGACGGCTATGTGCGCGGGTTTGTGGGCAATTGGAAGGTGGGCGCGGGCCGGCTCGAATGGGAATCGGTGTATTTACCCGGAGCTCCGGAGGACGTGGTCCAGCGCATGAACGAGATGCAACTTGCGCCTGGTAAACGGGAAACGCGGGTAGAAATAACACGTGCCGGACAATTGGAGGGATCCGCGATCACGCAGGCGGCGCGCAAGGGCAGCGCCCCGACCGAGCTGCCCGCAGTACCCGCCACGCCTGAGCTGGCCCGGCTGGGCCGCGGCGGTGTTTGGAACGAGTCGGAAACCTCCACCCTTAATGGCGAATCGGAAACAATCCGCATGACCGGTCGCGCCCGTTGGACACCCGGTGGCCGCGCTTTGTTGTATGAGGGCGTGATCACGGGCCAGGAGGAGGATCAATATTTCATGTGGATCAAAACTTATGACCGCGAGTCGGGAGTGTATCGGTTCATTCATTTTCACACCGATGGGCCGGTGGATCATTTTGAGGGGAAATGGGAGGAAGCCTCCAAGACCATCACTTGGCGATCAATCCAGCCGCCGGGGGAATATCTCATCCGCGAAACATTTGTCAGCACCTCACACCGTAATTGGCACGTAGAGGCGTACGACGACAAAGGCCAACGGTATTACTCAGCCGACGGCGAGAGCCGGTTAAAAGAGTAGCGCTTACGATTCCACTGCTGCTCATGACACGAGCGCCGCTTCGCTCAACACCTGACCGGCGGTGGGTAGCGTGGCGGTGAGTGTTTTTAAATTTTCTGTGAGTTTCTGAATCGGCGCTTCGTGCCCGCGCTCGAGCAGACGGCGTGTCCATTCCACAAGCGCCAAACTGACGGCCTTTTCGTGATCAGCATCGGTCAGCCGGGCGGGTTGGCCGAGGACAAACCGGCAAAGCAACCGCGCCGCTTCGTTGGCCGGATGTTTGGGCAAGCCTTCAAAAAGGGGCAGGGCGTTTTCAAACTGGCCCGCCGTGAGCAGTGCGATGCCGCGTTGCTTAGAAATTTCCGGATGCTCCGGATGATCCTGTGCCGCGCAATCGGTCCAGTGCAGCGCAATCTCGGTATCGTTCAAATGCCCGTTCACGATATTGCAGCCGAGGCTCCACAGCGTGGGCGTCATCACATCTTTTTCAATCGCTGCGAACAACAACTGCACCGCTTCCTCGGCGCGATCGTTCTTCACGAGAAACGTGCCCAACCCGTGGCGCACGCCCGCCGCATCCGGTGAAATCTCCAGTGCTTTTTGGAAGGCTTCCGTGGCACCATCCGCGTCTCCCGTTTCGGCCAAACTATCGGCCAGCAAATGATACGGCCCGTGCGCTTCCACGCCACGGAAGCGCGGGGTAAAGGTCTGTTCTTCACTTTTCTCGATGCACGCGTGCAGCTCCGGAATCGCCTCGGCGTGCCGTCCCTGTTTGATGAGCCCCAGCGCAGCCACGTAGTGGATGGACGCGGTCGGCCCGCAATCTTTCGATAATTGACTATGCGCCACCTCCAAAAGTTCGTCGTATTTTTCCGCCTGCAACAGGTGAAAGCAAAACATGCTCACCAATCGTTCGCGCACCTCGGGCATCACGTGCTGCGGCTCGTGCTGTGAGAGCACTTCCATCGCGTGGCGATTCTGTGTGAGTGCTTCCTCGATGCGGCCGTCATTAAATAAATCCAGCGCGTAATTCATCAGCAACGCCGGTTCATCGGGCATTTCCTCCACGGCTTTATCCAGCAGCCGGAGGTTGCGCTTCACTTTGTCGCGAGAAAGTTTCACTGAAGGATCGTACCCGAAATGCAACAACCGCGTGCGGCCGATGCCTGAATCCATCCCCCAATGCCCCTGACGTACGATGATGGATGAAAAAATCTGCTCGTGCACGCGCCCCACAAAGTGCAGTCCCGGCGCGTTGCGAAACAGGCGCGGCACATAGGTCACGCCGTCGCCGGTTTGCTGCAGGGTTTGATCTTCCGCCCGCATAAAGTTTGCCAGCGGAATGCGGAAGCCCAGTTGGTTTTCTGAATACAAATCGCGAGCAAGATCGTCGTTGCCTTCGGGATCCAAAATTTCATCCGCATCGAGAATCAAAACCCAATCGCCGGTGACGTGCTCGAGTGAATAATTCCGGGCATCGGAAAAGTTTTCGTTCCACTCAAAGTGATGCACCTCCGCGCCGAGCGATTCAGCGAGCGCCACGGTGCGATCGGTGGAGCCGGTGTCCACCACCACCACTTGGTGCGCAAGGTCTTTGACAGATTTAATGGCTTGGAGGATAAATTCCTCTTCGTCCTTCACAATCATACACACCGAAAGCCGCGGGGTTTCGCTGGCGGCGGGCGGTTCGGGCCACGCGATATCCGTGGTCGTGAGCGCGGGCTTTTGTTTGAGGTTGGCCTGCACTCCAACGGGCACATCCCATTTCGGGGAGAGCGCGAGCAACCGATCGAGGCACTGCAGCGCGCGCGCTTCATCGCCGGCGTCCAGCGCAATCTCGGCAAGATGCAGCCATGCCTCGGGATGGAACGGCCGACGCGCCAAACAATCCAGCGCAGCATTCCACGCCTCAAGATGTTCGCCTTGATTCAACAAATCCTGCGAAGCAACAAGGCTGCCCACCAACGCCGCGGGCGGAAGGTCGCCATCATTTTCATTGGAAACCGTTTCGCGTTGTAGTTGTTGGACGGTCTCGGCTTTCACCGTGCCATTATTTTGTGAGGGAGTTTCGGGTTCGGCGGATTCATCCGTCGGCTCGGCCAACGCTTTCAAATTACTGGCGGCGGTGGCGTTGTAAGGATCAATCTCCAGCGCGCGGCGGAAGCACGAGACGGCCAGCGCGTTGTCTTTCAATTTATGAAAACACATTCCCAGCGCGAGGGTGGACTCCACTTCTTCCGGGTTCGCCTCCAACACACGGGCGTAAAGTTTGGCGGCTTCAGGGAATTCGCCAATGCGGAATTTTGCCGTGGCCAACAGCTTGAGGCCGGTGCTGTTTTCCGGATCAATCTCGAGCAATCGGCTGACGTGTTCGTTGAAGAGATGGACGTTGCCGTCGAACAGCGCCGAAGTAGCCGCTTGCGAATGCGGCGCGGCATCGTCCGGAGTGATTTCGGTTAATCGATGATAAATCTCCGCTGCTTCTGCGTAGCGTTTCTCACGGAAGAATAGATTTCCAATCGCGTTAAGTAGCACGAGGTCATCCGGATGCGACACCAGACCTTCCTCAAGCGCCAGGCGCGTGCCCTCCACGTCGCCGGTTTCTAGCGTTTGATGCGCGTGGATGAGGATGCGTTCCACGTCAGACTCAACGGACGCCAAGGCATCGTAAGGCGAAACGCTGGATTCAGTTTCGGTTACCGTTTCCGTGGCCGGTTCGTTATCCAATTGCTCCAAATTGGTGAGGGCTAGTGCATTGTCCGGATCCAACTGCAGCACGCGCTCAAACGTTTCGCGTGCGATTTCAATTTGGCCGCCACGGAACAGGCATACGCCCATCGCGAGCAAATTGTCCGGGTTATCCGGCTCCAATGTCGCAAGTTGTGTGAATGCCACTCCCGCATCGTAATACCGTTCCTGTTCAAGATTCAGTTTGCCGAGGTAACGCAGCATCTCCGGATTGTCCGGATCAATTTCCATCGCAAGGCCGAGTGCAGATTCAAATTCGTCGGTGCGATCCGTCGCCTCCGCCGCCATCGCGAGGCGCGTGTAGGCCGCGGCGTTTCCGGGTTGCAATTCGATGAGTTTACGGAACTTCAGGCGCGCTTCTTCAAAGCGTTCCAGTTGAAACAACTGCGAGCCAAGCGCATCAATGAGTAAGGGGTTATCCGGCTCTGCGAGCACGGCCTGTTCCAGCTCGGCAATCGCGGCTTCGGGATTGCCCGCGTCCAGAAAAAAATCTGCCTGTTCCGCCGCGTTATTCGGTGTGGGTTTTTGTGGGACGACTTCCGGCGCAGCTTCAACGGCGGGCGTGACGATAGTTTCGCCTTGTTCAATCACCTGCAAATTTTCGCGTGCGAGTTGGTCTTCCGAATCAAACTCCAGCAACTGGCGGTACGTATCCGCCGCCTGATCGGTGTTGCCCGTTTTGAATTGGCAAACCGCCAGGGCGTGCAGCAAGCCCGGCGTCACCCCGCCATCGGTAGCGATGCGGCTATAAATTTTCTTGGCCGAAACGTGGTCACCCGTGAGGAATGTATAATCACCCAGCAACTGCATCGCCTCGCGGTTCTCCGGTTCTAAATCCAACGCCGTGACAAGGCACGCCTCAAACGCCTCGCGGTCGTCCGCGTGGAATGCCGCCAGCCCCAGCTGCAAATGCGCCACGACATCGTCGGGACACAACTCCGCCAGCGCGGCAAAATTAGTTCGCGCCTCGGCGAATTGGTCAGCGGCAAACTGCTTGGCGCCCAGCGCGCGCAACAGCATCGGATGACGGTCGCTCAGCTCCAGCGCCTGCTTCAGCGCGGTGATAGCGCCGGTCACATCGTTTTGTTCGTGGCACTGCTCGGCTTTATCCAGCCATTCTTCCAGCGTGCCTTCGGGTAGTTGAGGAGTTTCGTTTGTATCGTTCATTGTTGAATCTGGGGTAATGGATTCGTCGGTTTGGTTTAAATTCGTTTCGGACGTGAAATCGCCTTCGCCATAATCGGGCTGATCACCACGGGCCAACCAGTCGAGTACCTGTCGCATCCGCACTTCGGCGGTGTGATGCCGCAGCACTTTTGCGCGCGCGCGTTCTGCAATGCGCGCGGCGGCTTCGGGGTTTTTCTGCAATTTCAAAATAGCTTGTGCCAGTCCATAGGCATCTTCGCGTTTAAATAATTCAATTTCCTGCCCCGGCGCAAACAGCGCGCGCGTGCGGGCGCGGGGCGGATCCCACGAAATCACTGGCCGACCCGCCGCCATAGTTTCCACCACACGACCGGCGTAGCATTTGAAAATGGACGGCAAATTCACCTGTGCGTAACTTTGCTGCAAGCCCTCCATCCACAGATCGTTCAAGCGTCGTCGCAGTCGGCGCAGGTTCACCAGATACTCCCCCAGCCAGGCCGGCTCGGCCACGTCGTAGAGGCTCACGCGATTAAGCGAGTTAATTTGCAGCACATCAAACTGCCGCGGGAAACCGGAGCCAATTTCAGGCAAAGGCGGTTGCGTTAACAACCCCTCGTTAATGGCCGACTCGAGCAGTGCCTTCCGCTCCAAATTATAAATCGTGCCCTGGAATGCCGCCGGTCCCGGCTCGGGCAAGGCTACCGCATCGCACACCTCGCGCCACGTGACCACCGGCGGGCACCACATCGTTGGAATGCCCAGCTCCTCCGCGAGTGTTTCTGCATCGCGATCATCAAAAGTCAGCGCGTGCGTGCAATGCTGAAGCTGGCCCTTCACTTTTTCGCGCCGCCCGGCGAGATTGCCGTGTTGTTGCTCTTCCTCGGGCGTGTGCTCCAGCGATTCCATAATTACGCCCACGCGCACGTCGGTTTTGCTTTTGATCCAATCTAAAAAATCCGGGTCGTAATCGTTGTGTGTAATCCAAATCCACGCTTGATCAAATTCCTCGTGCAAAAACATATACTGCGCCTGGCCCAGCCACGAGGCGGGGTGATCCGAAGGCACACCCGCCAGCGCCGGCAGCGTTTTGAATTCCACTTCATTCGCCGCCAATCCTTCTTCTAGCGCATAAAATCCGTTGTACGACCACGCCTTGGCGTTCTGCCAATTGCCGCACTCAAATCCCACCAACAGAATTTTTTGCTTCGGTCGCGCGCCCGTCGGTCTCACCAAATGCGCCGCCCGCTCGCTATCCACGCTCACCGTTTCAGCGGCCTCCTCAGCAAAGGGGTCGGCCGCCAAAGGCAGTGCTTCCTGGCCAGGGCGTTTCACCAAATCCACTTTGTCGTACTCGCTCGAGGAATACGAACTGCACACCGACCCTTTTTGAAAACGTTTATAACGGCTTTCCAATTCATCCAAGCCCGGCACCGGTTCGCCCAGCAGTTCATTGCATTTCACCAGCAACAAAAATGCTGGCTCCAAAATAATGCTGCGTCGCGCCAATTGATCCAGCAACACCACCGCCCGCGCCGCATCGCCCGGCTCGCGCCGGTGTAGCAGTGCCCGCGCCAGTGCGTAGCGGTAATATGGAAAATCCGGATTCCATTCCACCGCCTGCTCCAGCGGCGCCACCTCGCCGGTGTATTGTCCAAGGTAATGCGCGAGCGAAGCACGGATCAGGTTGGCCAACGGCTCACTCTTCACCGCGTCGTTGCCGAGCGCCTCGGTGAGCGTGTCGAAATAGCTGCGATAATCAAAACACGTGCTGTGATAATCCCACGGCATTACATCCTCTTCGGCAAACACGCGCCAATGGTCGGCCGGTTGGGCGAGTAATTCGCGCGTAACCGCCAGCGCCTTTTCCACGCCCGCCGGATCGCCCAAATGGAATGCGTGCCGCAGCGCATTAAATCGCAACACGAGCGAATGCGGATGTTGTTCCCAGCCGTCCTTGTAAATATCCTTCGCTACTTTGTGCAGCAATTCATCTTCACGCTCGAAGGCTTCCACCATATCCAGCCGCTCGGAGCGATCCACCAAATCCGGCATATCCGCAGTGAGATAAAGATCCAATTCGCGCGCGGCATTGATGGCCGGCCCGGCGTGTTCGGTTTTGCCGTGCTGCGCTTTGGCGCGCTCGAGGTTGTGTTTGAGATGAGCGTAGTTCACTGGAGGCGGATACATCCAACCGCGCGAAGTGATGACGCGTTTTTGGTGCGGCTGTGATTCGGCGCGGCCGTCCCTTCCGCCGCGCTCCTTGGCGATGGCCGCGCGCACGGTGAGAAAGCGTAGAAATTGCGAAATGCAAAGTGATTGCGAAAATTGCGTGCGCACCATTTTTCGACCGCGTTGGGCCGCGGCCCGATATGTTTCCCAGTCACCGGTGATTTTTTGCAGATTCTCCATCAAGTCATCCCGCTCGGTGTGATACGCCACCACGCCCTCGTTTTCGCCGGCGAACAATCGCAACGCACTTTCCTCCTGCGTCAGCACCGCGCACCCCATCGCCAGCGATTCGATGCCGCGCGAGGGCATGCTGCCCGGATGCCGCACGTAAGTGAACGACGCCTTGGCGCGGGCCATCTCGGCGTAATATTCGGCCGGGGCCAGAAACCCATCGATGCGTCGGATTTGGGCGCTGTCGTCTTTGATCCATTGTTGCAGCAAGCGCGCCTTGTCCGGATGATATGGGCTGCGCATGGTGCCGGAGATAAATAAATCCACATCACGCACACAATTCTCTTCCAGAATGGGAAGGCATTTCAAATCGATGCCGAACAATTTCGGAAACGTGCAAACCGCCCCCGGCCGCAACGCCCGCGCCTTGGCCCATTCCTCCGAGCCGACAGTGATGACCTCGTCAAACGCCGGCAAAATCGGTGCGTTGTTTTGGATATGCAAATCAAGATCCGAAGTGGTGCCAAAAGAAGGGCAGGGCAGGTCGCCCAGGTCATCGGGCAGAAATTGCCACTCAATCATATGCGCAAAATAAAAGTCCGGTGTGCCTTGGATCGCATCCCGTGCGCTTAGGAATGGCTTCACCGGCCGACAATCCATGACAATGTCTCCGTGCTCATCGCGACGCGTGCGTTTCAGTCCAATCCGTTGCAGGGAAAATTTGTCATCCGAGAAATCTTTGTCCTCCCAAACCGTTTGCGCCACGACCTCAATGCGTTCCTTGCTGATGAGCCGCAACAACTCAGCCGCCTCCGGCAAATCCGATTCGCGTAAAACTTCTTTTGCCTCGTCCTCGCGCTTGGCCATCCACAACGATGCCGCAAAATAAAAACGCGCTTCGGGATCGGCCTCGTGTTCCAGTGCATCGAGGGCGAGGTCCATTCGGCCCACCAAACCCAATGCCGCAGCTTGACGCCACCCAGCAATGCCTTGATCGCCAGCAGCACCGCAGAAATTGCCCGCACGGAACCAGTCCGCAGCAGGCCCGAGGTCAACGGGTGGCAGCGAGTAATGACCCGCCTCCCTGGGGGGGGATTGCTTTGCAACATCCATGTCACCACCACAGCAGCAATTTCCGGGCCAACTTTACGGGCTCAAATGGGTAAAAATGGGAAAAGCCGGAAAAATCAGATTAATTCACGATAACACTGAAATACAGTGAAAAATTCAAATAGTTAACGATAACTATAAATTGAGCGCTGCTTCTAGGGTGCTCGAAAAGTTGCTATTCGGGGTGGGTTTGAGCGTTTTGGGCAGGGCTTGAATTGGTAGGATGGCGTTTTCATCAATGGGTTTTCCCAATCGATTGGCTAATTGCTTTTTGGCGATGGGATTATTGGGGAAGCATCGATTGAGTTCGCGGAATTCCCGAATGACGTCCTCTTCGTTTCCAGTTTCCAATGCGCCTTGGGCGGTTGCTAAAAGAATTTGTTCCAATTCCGATGCGTTGGGTTTTACGCAAGGTTGTGATTGCGGACCGCCGGCGGCCTCGATATTGAGCGCCATATTGCGGGCCTGATTTTGCACCATTGTGCGGTAAAAATCGCTGGCGATAAAATCAAAGTTGATGCGCCGATCTGTGTCCCAGCGATCCGATTCGCGCGTGTCCACTTCATCGTGTAGCACGCGGTACACTTGGGGCTGATCCAAAAAGCGCGTGCGATTAAGTCCGTGATCTTCATAGAGATACCATTGGATGACCAATGACCACGCATCGGTAAAGGACACGTGGCCGAGTCCGCCACAAATTTCCAGCATCTTTCGGCTCCAAAACGGTCCTTCATCGATGATCGCCAAGGCATCCATGTGGTCCAGATGGTAGTGCGGGTAAAAGGGTTGCTCTTGAAAGTGCGGCCGATAAAAGCACGGGTGCGGTCGTTGATGGATCATATAAATGCCATCGTCAAAATGGGTGGTTTCCGCAAGCACGGTGGTGTCCCAGTTGGGTTGGGTGACCACGAAATCATCCGCGAATGCGCCCATCACAACGGAGCGATCATCGGCCAACATCATGGCGCGGGTGTAGCCGATGTGGATATCGATGTATCCGCGCCCTCGCGGCTCGACAATGTGTTTCACTGCGAAAGGATAATTTTTCAATTGCGGGAGATAGTCCGGCACCTTGGGATCACACGTGTCGAACTTCACGAGCACTTCAAAATTATTGTGATCGGCGCTGTAGTCGACCAAGCTTTGCAGCAGGTTGGGCAAGCCCCAGTTGGGGTTGCCCTCAATGCGGGAAGTGATGAGAAGGCTGATCATGCTTGTATGGTGTTTAGGGTTCGTTTGTTGAGCAAGTCGCCCAGTTTTTCGCGGGCGGTATTTCGGCTGGCGGATTTGTAACGGGCGTGGGTGCGCGCCCACTCGCCGTCGCGTTCATAATTCCATTGGCGCATCACGCCGCCCAATTCCTCGTGGAATTTCAGCGCCACATCGCCACTAAATTGATTAGCCCAGTCGCCGGAAATGCCTTTGCGGAACAGGTATTGGGAGCGCACGGTTTCACCCGATTGGCCACGCCGACGTTGAGTGACATTTTCAAAACTATGTCGCGCACACGATTCCTGTAGCGCGGCATCGGTGGCCGGCACTTCGGCAAAATCCAAAATATGGCGAAGCCCGATTGGAATGTTGCGTTTTAATTGTTCAAAAGTGATGTTCAAAATGTTTGTTTGTTCGAGTGCCCGCCAGGAATTCGCATCGTCAAACATATCGCCGAAATTGGATTCAACATATTCAATATACAATTCATTTTCCGTTTTGCCTTCGTGCAAATCTCGGTGAATGATATCTTTCACGTGCGACACCAGCACATCGCGCGGGTCGCGAGTGAGGCAGATAAATCGAAAATCATCCCGCGCCACAAAATCGCCAAACAGTTCCGGGCCGCTGTGAGTCCAGTGGAATGCGCGTTTGCCATCGGCCACATCCGCCTTAAATTGTTCCAGCTCCGAAGGGCCGGAGAAAAATTTGCAGCCCGCCATCTGCGCGAACTCTTCCAGCACCGGCATTACAATGGATGCCCCGGCGTTGGGTAGATTGTAAAAGACAACGTGTTTCATAAATTTAATCTTTCAATTGCGCGGCCCACAAGCGAGTGGTGTAGCCGACGGCCAACACTTTGCCGTGTGCCCCCGTGATGGCTTCGATGCCGCCGATGATGCCGTCGAACGCTTCGCCCGCTTGGCGTTGTAGCGTGCCGTGCGAGCGCCACGCTTCCACGTACGCCTCTGCCGGAACCCGCGCCACATACGAGGCTTCGATGAACATCGGCTCTTTAAAAATACCGCTTTCGCGAATGACTTCCGTTTGATCTTCACGCCGCGAGCCGTAGCCGTAGCCGTCGATGCGACTCTTGATGTAATCCTCCACCTCGGCTTGAAGTGAGTGGTTCAAATCACGGTGGTTCCACAGACACGCAAACCATCCGCCGGGGTGCAGAATGCGTTGCGTTTCGCGCAGGGCGGCTGGGCGGTCGGTGGTATTAAATGAAGAACCAAAGGTGACTGCGTCAAAGGCATTATTCGGCTGGCCGGTGGCTTCGCCGGTGCCCACGTGCCATTGCACGGGTTTATTGGCGGTGACGCTCATTCCCACCGCGCGCATCGCGTCGTTGGGTTCCACAGCGGCGACATTGCAACCGCGAGCCACGAGCAATTTGGTGAGGTGCGCAGAGCCCGCGCCCACATCGCACACGGCGGCATTCGCGCGCAGCTCGGCGAGGTCACAAAAACGCACTACCGCTTCCACGGCATAATCCGGCCGATTCAAATAATGCGGCGCCAGTTTGGTATAGTCCCATTTTGTTTTCATTTTTGTATGGTCAGGATTCAGGGTTAGTTTACGTGATTTGTAATTGTGGGGTTTGGGCCGGGGTTTCGTATTTCAAATTATGTCCGTTTCCCTGCAGATGCCGGGCTAATTGCCGGTGAGCTTCTGCTTCGCCGTCCATATGAAGATTGGTGAAGGCGTCAGCGAGCCGGTTGTGGTTGCCGATATCCCACGGGTTAAGTTCGACCGCGAGAAAGAGTGGGGAAAGTGATTCCGCGTGGCGTCCGAGCAGCATTTCCAACTGGCCCAACGCACTGACCACCCCTTCGTGGTCGGGTGATTCACTGAAGCCCTGTTGCAGTTGGTCCCGTGCGGTGGTGGCGGTGGAAGGTGCGAGAAATGCCTGGCTGCGTTCGAGGGCCGCATCGCCCAGATGCATATGGTGTTGCGTCCGCTGGTGCCAATGGGTGGCATCGCCTTCAAGGTTGCCGTGTGCGCCGCGCGGGGTGGGGAGGATTCCGTAATATCGCCAGTCCGGATGGGGTTCGTCGTTCAGAATGTAGTGGATGCTATCCGCAAAATAATGCGCCGATCGGCCGGGATTGAACACGGCTTGTTCACGGGTATGTTGAATTTTTTCGCGATACAATTCCGGGTGGTCCAGAGCGTGGCGTATGGCTTGGACGAGTGCTTCGCAATCCGTTGCCACTTGGCCGACCTCATTCCGGAAGCGCGCAAAGGCGCACTGCTTCACGGAATCCGGGAGGTTGGCTTCGTTGTGTGAAAAGAAAATCGTGGGCTGTTGGTTGGCGAGGGAGAAGGTGTACGCCGCGCTCGAGAAATCAGAAACCATCACAGCTGTTTTTGCGTAGCAGTCGTGGTAGTTGCCGCCGGATTGGTCGTGCACGAAGTTGGGATAGCGGGAACCGATCTCGAGAATGGGCAGGATGGTTTCGGGCTGTTCGTCCGCATATGGCTTGAAAACAACCGGCCGCTCGGGGAAAGCGTGCAATAGGGCCTCCATAATTTGAGGTCCATGGGAGTGAATGGAAACGAAGGGTTTCCAGTGGTCTTTTCCCACCACCGGGGTGGGGGCATAGGTGATGTTCTCTCGCGGTTGGGTGTGCGCTTCGGCCCGGTGCATTCCTTCATCCAACGAGGGATAGCCCAGTGGGATGACGCATTGGCTTTGGGCGAGCCGCTTGGGTTTCAGTCGGTCCGCCAATCTTTTGTGCTCGAGAAGGTTTTTTTCGTTCGTGGGGCGGTTGGCAGTGAAGGGATGAGAAATCGCCGGTTGCTGGTACATCTGGAAAGCGTGTTCACAGGATTCAACAAACTCTGGGGTGGCCACGGAAATGTAATCATACAGACGCCAATACGCGGTCATATGAGTATGCTTGGTGACGAGTTCTTCATCGGAAAGCGGGCGATCCGTTTCCGCTGCGGAGGCTTCGGGCTTGCCGGTGTGGAATGGAATTCCACCGAATGAGCCGTGCACCATTAACATTTTACGGGATTCATCCGGGAGTGAATCCATAATGGTCGGCACCATAAACAGATCTATAAACCCGAGGTGATCCAGGATTTTGCCCCAAACTCGGTAAGCGTGCGGATGGTTTTCATAGTCGTCCAGATGCCGCTCGCAGTAGAGGCGGATGACGTGGATGCCGCGTGCTTCGAGTTCCTCCGGGATGGTTCCGAACAGTTTTCGGAAAGATTTGGTCGGGCAAAAGATGGCCACCGAGCGCTTGTTGGGCGGGGTGTCGCGCAGAATCCGGCCCGCCTGCCAGCGGCTTGCCGGATCCAGAAAACGGCTCGCACCAATGCGCTGGAGCCAGCCGTCGTGATTCATCGGTTTATCAATTCCCGTCATAACTATTTCCTGTTAACCGTCCAAGCGCGGGTTTTGTAGGGCACCACGACTTTTTCCAAGTGGCTAATTTTTTCTCGGATGGCATCCAGTAACTGAGGGAACAATTCCGGCCCGGCTTGGGCCTGAATGTCGTTCACCGAGCGCCAAGCACCGAGGTAACGTTTGTGGCTCATTGCAATTTCGTGGCGGGCTTCCATAAAAATGCAATCGGTGAACTGGCCGGTCGACTGGAGGTCATCGGTCCAATCGCGGGAATTTTTTGCGCGACCGGATGACACTCGTTTGAGATTTGGCAGCCGGTCGTGGATGCCTTGTTCAATATTTTCGTGCAGTTCATTGCCATCAATATTGCGCGGATTCCACAAAATGGTGAGGTGTCCGCCGGGTTTCAGAATGCGATGAAATTCCGCCAGCGCAACCGGCGTATCCGCCCAATGAAATGAGGAAGCCATCGTCACCCAGTCTACGCTGGCATCGGGCAGATTAGTGGCTTCGGCCAGTCCATCGTGCCAATCGATATCGTAATCCGCAGTGAAGCGGATGCCTTCCGCGCGCATATTATCACACGGCTCAACCGCTGTGGTTTTCAATCCTGTCTGCGAGAGCATCCGGCTCCAGATGCCGGTGCCCGCGCCCACATCCGCCACGGTCGTTGCGCGCGTATGGGTGAGCAAAGTCTGCAACACGCTTTGCGAGTAATCCGGCCGACACGAGGAATAGTCGCTCGCTAGTTTAGTGAAATCGCCTTGCTTGATTGTAGAATTCATTTTCTTTTGTTTGTTTAATTTAAGTTGGTCCTCGGGTTGGATTGAAAGAGGGATTGAATTTGTTGCTCGGGGCTGAATCGCGAGTAGCCGGTTAACGAGTTCAGTCGGTCGGTCATTTGTTCCAACTGCAATAAGCTGGCAAACAGCGTTCCGTTTGAGCTGTGCTTGTGTTTTTGCGCGTGAGCCTCGGCCCAGTTGCCGTTGGGTTCGTAGCCCCACGCCCGAAGATACCGGCCAAACCGGCGTTGAAACATCCGCGCGGTGGAGCCATCGAAATGATTTGCCCAGTCGCCGCTAATGCCTTTGCGCGGTAGATACTTGTTGCGAATGGGTTGGCCGGATTCACCTCGCTGTTGACCGGTCACGGATTCAAAGCTGTGTTTTTCGCACAACTGCCGCATGGGAGCGCGATTCATGGGCTGCAGCCCGATAAATTCCAGCAACTGCGCCATGAACGTGGGGATGTCGCGCTTCATTTCTTCAAAGCTGATTTGGAACACATTTGGCTGCTCTAACGCGTGCCAGGCGTGGGCCTGTTCAAAACGCTGTTCGAAGCCGGATTGAATGGCTTCGCGGCAAAGGGTCCGCATCGATTTGCCCTCGGCGTGAACCGTCTGCAAAACATTTTGAAGAAACGACACCAGCGTATCGCGCGGATCGCGGGTGAGGCTGATGAACCGGACGTCGTCGCGATTCAGTTCGGCCGCAAAAGTTTCCAGCGGGTGATGGGTCCAATGGAAAATCGGGGCGTTTAATTTTAGCAAGTCATGAAAGCGATGCGTCTCATTCGGACTGGCGAGATTGGCGTACCCCTCCGCTTCAAGTAATTCCTCGAGGATGGGCACCAGTGCGCCTCCACCTGCATGGGTGGGGTTATAAAATACCACGTGCGGCCGTTGCGAAAGCGGATGCAGGCCGAGGGCGGATTGCAGGAGTTCATTTGCCAGTTCGGTTGCCGGTCGCAGTGGTGAATTGTTGGTTAACACTAAATCGGGATTGGCGGGGCGATCGTATTCAAGGTCGAAGCCGGCCACGTTTTGCACTTCCCCGCGGGCTGCGCGGCTGTAAAGGCCGCGGGCATCGCGTTCGCATAATTCGGCCCAGTCGACTTCCAGCCAGATTTCAAAATAGTTGGGCAAGTGCGCGCGGTTCCATTCGTGGATTTCGCGAAAGAGCGACATCGTGGGCACGATGACGGTTTGCCCCTGCTCGGCCAAAAGCTGCGCGAGGCGGCTGATGCGGTAGGCGTTGGCAAGGCGGCTGGTGATGTCGTGGCCGGTTTTGGAATCAGCGATGGCGGTGCGCACGGCGTCGCCATCGAGCACCACGGGGCGCTCACCGCGGGCGCGCAATTGCTCGGCGGCGGCGTGGGCGATGGTGCTTTTGCCGGAGCCGGAAAGTCCGGTAATCCAAAGCACGCGGCCTTCGTTGGTTAAATGTTCGGTCATGCGGTCACAGCAGTCACACTGTCTTCCCAGCGCCAATCGTGATCCCAATTGGGGCGGTCGAGGCGTTCTTCGTACAGGCGCAGATCGGTTTCGCTATCCACTTCGCACCAGCGGCCCCGGGTGGGGGTGGCGTTGATTTCCGCGCCGTCTTCCAATAACAATTGGAGCAGCGAAGTCATGTCCAGCCGGTCGCGCCGCGCCTTGGGCAGGTCGTCGAGGATTACCTCGATGCGGCGCCAACCGGCTGGAGAAATTTTTAGGAGACCCATATATTGGCCTTCAATGTCGGCAACCTCGACCGCGCGATCGCCGATGGATTGCAGCGCGCCGTTGTCGCGCAGCCGGAACGTTTCGGCGTCTTCCAGCGGATCAGCAAAGCGTTCGCTCCAAAGCGGCAGCCATTCTTGATCGTAGCTAATGGCTAGTTCGCCGGGGTTGAGAATAAGCTGCTCGAGAATGGCGGGGTGATAAACGATGTCGGAATAGGACACAATGCAGTCATCGCGCTGGAGCCATTGGCTGGCGCAGGCGAGGGTGCTGACCATATTGGTGCGGGCCCAATCGGGATTTTCAAACCAAATGCAATCGGTGGGATTGAGGGATTCGGCAAGGTACCCGCGCACAATGGCGATGTCGCGAATGCCGGCGGCACGGAGTGCGCCGAGCTGCCATTCGAGCAGCGTGCGCCCGGCGAAGGGCGTGAGGCATTTCGGGTGATCTTCGGTGAGGCCTCCCATTCGGGAGCCGCGTCCGGCTGCTAAGATGATCGCGCGCATAATTTTATTTCTCCCAACCAAGAGTGGTGCACAGCAGGTTTCGATCCAGTTGCACCTGTAAGTTATCCCCATCGCGTTCGGGATGCCATTGCACGGCGGCGATGGGCGCGGCGCGGTGGCGCACGGCTTCCACGCAGCCATCATCGCTAGCGGCCAGCAGTTCGAGCGATGGTGCCAGCGTGTTCGCGGGCACGGCCCAGTTGTGAAATGAATTAACCGTGGCGCGTCCGGGCGCATCGAATTCCAGCAAATCTGTTCGCAAATGCACGGTGTGTTTTTGGGCCAAATGTGTTTTGGGCTCGCACCGGCGTAGTGCGCCGCCGCCGCGTTGTTGCAGCAATTGCATCCCGCGGCACACGCCAAAAACAGGCAGTGCGTTGCGCACGGCGTGATCGATCACAGTGTTTTCGGTTTTGTCGCGAATGGGACAAGTGCCAAGGTCATTGCCGCCGGATAATATAAATCCATCGAGTTGCCAGTGTTGGATAAACTCCGCCACCGCCGCGCCGAGGTTTGGGACGGGCACCCACGCCACGTCCGGTGCGAACGCGGCCATATAGCGCGCCCAGTCTTGAGCGAGACAATCGCGCGGTTCACCGGAACCGGCGGCTTGTCCCACTCTCATTGTAATGCCAATACGTTCAGCCATAAATTGTTTAGCCATAAATTGGCCGGAGTAATTTTGCCGCGCCATCGAGTTCCACCCGGTTGGCCGCGGCAATGCGTTCAAAGGTTTGTTCGCCCACGCCAATGGCCGCGGGCAGGCCGAGCTCGGCGCAGCGGATGGTCATGTGGCTGTTGGCCCCGCCGAACTTGCTGACAAGACCGGCGATGTTGCGCGTGAAAATCCAGTCAAACCCCGGATCAGCATTCTCAATGCAAATGATGCGGCCGCTGAGTTGGCCGTGGCCACGCGATTGGTTGCCCAGTCGCAGCGGCTCGCCTTCCACGTGGCGGTTGCCCACAAAGTTCGGCGCGCTGCGGTGCATCGGCACCACATAAAAATCACCCGGATCGCGGATGAGGAAACCCAGGCGAATGCCGTCAACGTTTTCCTGTTCGCGGCGGCGTTGTTCCACGAGATCTTCAAAGTGCAGCTCGGGATCGTTGAGCACCGGGCTGACAAGATGATTGAGCAAATCCTGCACGGAAAGATGCGAGAGCGCATCGCGATCCAGCCGCGTGTCGCTGCCCCAATGGGCAATCAATTCCAGTGCATCGGAAAGGTGACGGGTGAAAATAAACTTGGCGCGCTCGCGTTCGGTGATGGCTTGGCGTGCGTACTCGATGAATTGTCCCGGCTCCACCTCGGACATTCCCGCTGCGGCAAAGAGTTTTTGGAACGACTGCGCCTCCGCGCGGGTGAGCGGAAAAATGGCATCACTGGTGGCCGGCTCGGGCTGGGCGGTGGCGGCAAATAAATCATCGCGTTGATCGTACCGCGGCGAGGTGATGTCATACGTGCCCGGGCGCAAGTGGCCGTACTTGGCGAGAAACTCCGGACGCCGTCGCGGTTGCGCGAGGGCGTCGGCAAAGTCGCCGGTGAAATCCGCCGTCACCGTGCGCAGCGTGCGCTTAAACGCCGCCAGTCGTTTGGCCGAAAGCGCGCCGCGTGTCACGGCTGAACGCAGAATGGCTTCTGCCATAAACGCGTGCCGCGCGATGACCGAAAAGGGACGTGTGCCCAGCGCGCGGCATTCTTCGAGCAACAGCGGGAGCCGCGCCAAATCGTTGAGTGAACGCCGTTGGGTTTGTAGCGCCTCGAGTTGCTGGATTTTTTCCAGCGCCACCGGCAACGAAGCGCCGGGCGCCAGGCTGAGATTGGTGGCGGTCACTTGGGCGAGCAGATTGCGGTAATCGAGATACTCATCCGGCTCGAGCACATCGCCGTAGCGGTTTTGGAAATCTTCGTCGAAATTAAAATCCAATACCGTCTGCGCCACATCAAACTCGACTTTGTCGTGCAGCTTCGGGTTGGCCTCGAGGCGGTCGAGCCACGCATCGACCAATCGCTCGCGCGTTTCGATGGGCAACCCGGCGGGCAGAAAAGAATTAAAACTTGCGCGCACATCGATGTACGGCTGGCCGCCCAGCGTGAGCATCAGCGGTGTATTCGGCACCGGTTGATAGCCCATCTCCGCGCGGGCCTCTTGCCAAATGGAATCGGTGATGAGATGCCGGTACAGCGAAATCGCCAGCGGCCGCGGGCGCGTGCCGATGATCTCTGCGGGATTCCAGTCGGGCATCTGCCCGAGAATCGTGCGCGCGCCAGCTAGTCCCACGCGTGGTTGAGCGTGGCGCGTGAAAAATTCGCCGGATTGAAACAACACCTCGCTTACGTGACGGCTGATGCGGCGGTTCCAGTTTTCCTGCACCGTGATGCGTCGCACTTGCAGCAAATGCAATTGACCATCGCGAGATTTTGCAAATTCAATATCTAACGGCGTGCCGCGATCACACAAGCCTTCCAGCTCGCGCGCCAGCTCCAGCAACTCCGCCACGCGCGGCGAATCGACGTGATCGGTCACATAATCGCGATGCACCAAAACCGTTTTATTGACCACGCTGCCGCCGGTGATGGTATCGGTCTTGCCGGTTTCGTCATCGTAATTCAGCACATAATACGGTGCGCCGCTGTCCAGCTCGTGCGTCATAATTACGCCACTCAAAGTCACATCCGTCACCATCGTCATCACTAGGACTTGGTTTTCCGGGCACTCATCCATCGACTCGATGACCTCTTCCACCGCGCTCCACACCGCCCGCGGTTGGCTGCTGTCCACGTCCA
>JACKQG010001493.1_pt1 | contig 32225 bp, 33 predicted proteins | sample 8237621 | NCBI WGS metagenome assembly JACKQG01 (sample SAMN15677084, study PRJNA649215) | marine metagenome | biome: marine; feature: Black Sea; material: saline water; isolation source: suspended particulate matter (SPM) from the Black Sea western gyre | collected 2013-06-09/2013-06-10 | depth...
AACTTCAGGAGCAGAATCAGGTGCAACGGCCTCTGTAATGTCAGCCTCGGGAACAATACCCTCGGCACTTGTGGGATCAACATCGATTTGAGTTGTTTCGATTTCATCGGGTGTGGTTGCTGGATCGGTATCGGATTCAGCTGCTTCGTCAGTTGCAGGAAATTCCCCTTCGGTTGAGACTTCTGCATCAGGGTCCGCGTGCTCATCAGAGGGAGGAGAAGGATCCACAGTTATTGTTTCGGATGGGGTTTCTTGAGCGGGGGAATCTTCAGCTGCGAATGCAATGGTGACAGAAACTGCAAAAACATAGAGCAAACCCATGACGATGACTGCGCGTAATACCAACCTGACGAACTTATGTATGTCAGACCAATGCGCCCATGAAAAGTATGCCTGCGGAAATTTCAAACTCTCTCCAAGGTTAGGGTAATTCAAGAGAAAAAGGGTTCTAGATATTGCTTATTGTACGATACTAGAGATCATTTGTGTAGCTCTGCAGTACTACATAAATGTGATAATACAACATTATTTATACTCGCAGGTGAAAAAATCCATTAAAAAAAGCTGCGATCTTCACTTGATCGCAGCTTTCGGCTATTTGCGAATGGTATTTTTTTTGCTAAACTTTTAAGTATTCGTCGATTGCCCAGGCAGCTTTACGTCCGGCGACCATGGCAGTTACGACTAGATCTGGGCCGGTAGCAGCATCGCCACCAGAGTAGACACCGGGAACAGAAGTAGCACCAGTCTCTTTATCGATAGTGATCAAACCCCAATTGTGGGTTTCAAGCCCAGGGGTAGTTTTGCCGATAGTTTCATCGGGCCAATAGCCCAACGCCAGTACAGCGGTATTCGCTTCAACGATAAAATTGGACCCTTCGATCTTGACAGGGCGACGTCGGCCGGAATCATCAGGTTCGCCTAACTCCATTTGTAAACATTCAACCGCGGCGAGGTTGCCATCGTCACCAGCGATGAATTTGATTGGTTGGGTTAGGAATTTGTACTGCGCACCCTCTTCCATAGCCAGTTTGCGGTCCTTGGACCCACCGGGCATTTCTTTGAGCGTTCGTCGGTACAGGCAAGACACTTCTTTTGCTCCCAAGCGTAATGCAGAGCGCAATGAGTCTGATGCAGTATCACCACCACCAATAACTACGACCTTTTCACCGATTTCCAATGGATCTCTCATTTGATGTGGCAAAAGATCTCCACTGACATTGCTGCGGATCAAGAATTCGGTTGCCAAGTGAACCCCAGTCAGATCTACGCCTTCTGCTTTCAGTGGGGCATCAATCTGTGAACCTACACCGATAAAGACTGCGTCGAAGCCCTCTGCGATGAGATCCTCGATGGTTTTGTCTTTGCCGATGAATACACCATATTCGAACTTCACTCCAGCCTTTTCCAAGTCGTGAATAGATGTGAAAACAACTTCTTTGGGGAGCTTGAAGTTAGGTATGCCGTAAGTTAACAACCCGCCTGCACTGGGTAAAGCCTCAAAGATCGTAGCGCTGTGACCTTTCTTTACTAATTGTTCAGCACAACTAATGCCAGAAGGTCCAGATCCGATGATGGCTACTTTCTTACCTGTCGGTTCGCCAACAGGGATTTGGTAATCTTCTACTGCCCGTTCGAAATCCATCACAAAGGTTTCTAGTGCACCAGTCATGACCGTATCGCCAGATTTACCCACCACGCAAGCACCCTCACAGAGTTGTTCATGGGGACATACCCGACTGCAGATTTCAGGAAGAGAGCTTGTCTGACGGTAGAGTTTTGCCGCTTCTAAGAATTCGCCCTGTTCAATAAGCCACATTGCCGAAGGGATATCGTTATGTGTGGGGCAAGCTTCAACGCATCCTGCTGGGTCGGGGCAGTGAATGCAGCGAGAAGCTTCAAGTTGGGCACATTCTGCGCCCAACGGGATCACTACATCATCAAAATCACCAACGCGCTCTTCGGGATTGCGGATTACTAATCCGCCACAAGCTGCTCTGGCGCGGGATTTTCGGTCAATGGCCAGGAATTCACTAGGGATCGCTTGAGACATGCCTATTCCTCCGAATAGAATACAAGAATACAGTTCAGATAATATCGACTAAACTGGTATTAATTTAGTTCCAGATGTCATTCATTTGAAGTCTAATGTCACAAGTCATTGTGATATATGTAACAAACGAATTTTAACACACATTCATAGAGATATTTGCGCGTTTCTACTCATTTTATATGTGAGAATCGACATGTTTTTTGTGGATTTATAGATCTAAACCACATCATTACAAATACAAATGACAGTGCCAGGTACATCCAAAATAAAGGTTATAGTAATTAAGGTAATAGGAAAGGGAGTAGCGACATCTGAAGAGAAGTGCATCTTGACATAATGCTGGAAATCCATATAATTCGTACGTTTAGTTAGATAAACTAACTATTTTGTTGGCTTATGCTTATTTCCGACACGCCTGAATCACGAATGGAAGCATTGCTGCAGCGTCTCTCAGCGTTGCGCTTGATGCGACCTCCCACAGATTGTGAGCTATCACCCCCGCTGATAGCGGCTTTGTATTGGATTTCTCAGCATCCAGGTTGTGGAGTTCAAGATCTAGCGGAGGGGCTCAAAGTAACACCACCTACGGTGAGCGTGGGGGTGCGCCGATTGGTCAAAGATGGTTGGCTAGAACGCCGTCGCGACCCTAATGATAAGCGCGCTAAACCCCTTTACATTACGGAGAAGAGTGAAACTTTGCTAGCGCAGTTACGTATGCATCAGCGGGCCGCTTTGAAAGAATTCCTTTCTGGCTTGATGCCTGAAGAACAAGATACTTTTCTGTTGCTGTTTGACAAGGCCGTGAGCAAGGTAGAAGATACGATGCGTGAATCTTGATGAGTAAAAAATTGAATCGCAAGAGACTGATTGTCATAATTTCAATATTGGTATTGTTGGTGGTGGGGCTACTCGCTGCGCGTTTGATTGGGCAGCGCCAAATGACCACATTCTTCAACGAATTGGAGACAGTCATACTTCAACGCGGGTCGTTGATTTCTTATATCGAGGCTGATGGAGTGGTGCGGTCAGCGCAGAGTTCAGTTTTGCGTTGGGATATTTCTGCTGAGGTTCGTGAGGTGGTTGTAGCTGTCGGTGACCAGGTGGAAAAAGGCCAAACATTGGCGTCTCTTGGTAAGAACACATTGCCTGCCTCTGTGATCCTGGCTCAAGTGGATCTCATTGATGCGCAGCAAGAATTGGATGATTTGCATAATTCCCGTTTGCTTCAAGCTGAGGCGCAAAAAGCAGTTGAAGATGCTCAACAAGCGCTAGAGGATGCTTATAACCCGGCTATGACTCAGGCGCAAGCCCAGGCTGCCATCGCTAATGCCGAACGCGATTTGGAACGAGCGCAGCGTCATTACGATATTTTAATGACACCGGCCTCAGCCTGGAGTTTGCAGCAAATTAATTCCAACATTTTGTTGACAGAAAAGAATTTAATTGATTTGGAAGAGGATGTCGCTGAAACTGAGAAGAAAGTCAACCAGACAGTTTTGCATCCTTTTGAAAGCCGCATCTTCTACAAACAATTGTATAGCAACTTGCAAATTCAGTTGGCAGAAACACAAAAACGTTATGTTACTTTAGTTGATCGCTACAACGAACTGCAAGCCCCCCCAGACCCATCAGATGTAGCTGTTGCCGAGGCAGCACTGTTCGCCGCACGAGCTCAATTGGCCGATGCACATCGTCAGTGGCAGCGAGTAAAAGATGGGCCTACCCAGGCTGAAATTGCTGTTCTAGAAGCGAAACTCGAGGATGCGCAGCGAGAGTGGGATCGTCTCAAAGATGGCCCTACAACGGATGATATCACTTCGGTTGAAGCTCGTATTGCAGCATCCCAAGCGTTGCTGGCCAAGGCTGTAATAAACAGCCCCTTTGATGGCGTGATCACTGAGGCCAATATCAACCCTGGAGATCAGATCGACACTGGAGATATTGCCTTCCGCCTGGATGACCTCGCGCATTTATTCGTTGATTTACAAGTATCAGAGATTGATATCAATAGTGTTGATGTGGGCCAGGATGTCATCCTGACCTACGATGCGGTTTTGGCGAAGGAATATCATGGCAGGGTGGTCGCCATATCGCCGGTTGGAACCGAGACTGGTGGAGTGGTCAGTTTTGAAGTGACCATTGAACTGATGGATGCGGATGAAGCGATCCGACCGGGGATGACTGCCACTGTGGATATTGAGATCAGTCGCATAGAGAATACTTTGTTAGTGCCGAATCAAGCTATTAGAGCGTTGGAAGGTCAGCGGGTGGTGTATGCCTTTGGAGACGGGATCATCTCCGGGGGTCCGGCTGCCCTCTCAGAAGAACGTCCCAGCGGACCTTTTGGAGGGCTGGCTCAAGCCTTTGGGGCTGGTGCGTCTCCAAGCATGATCCTACCAATCCCCATTACAGTTGGTGTTACTTCTGATAATTACAGTGAAGTTTTATCTGGTGATCTGGCTGAGGGAGATGAAATATTACTCAACCCGATCGCAGAGTTATTGAATTCCCCTCTGGGACAGCGTGGTCCCACGAGAAATCGGTAGAAGGAGTTAGAAGATTTATGAAGAAATGGATCATTTTTATCATTGTCGTGGTTGTTGTGGTTGGCGGGATTATTGGCTGGCGGACTTATAGCCAGAACAAAGCGCGCCAGGAACTAATGGCCAGTTTGCAGACGCTGACGGTAGAAGAAGGCACGTTGGTAGCAACCATCGGTGCCACGGGCCGAGTGCGCTCCAACCAGAGTGCTGAGTTGACCTGGAAAACTTCGGGCACAGTCGATCAGGTGAATGTTCAAGTTGGTAATGAAGTTGTTTTGGATACTGAACTTGCCACGCTGGAGCAGACCTCTCTTTCGCAGAGTGTGATTTTAGCCCAAGCAGATCTGGTGAGTGCACAAAAATCGTTGGAAGATTTACTCAACTCCGATTTGCTGCGCGCCCAGGCCTTGCAATCCGTAGAGGATGCCGAGCAGGCGCTGGAAGACCTGTTGAATCCTGAACTTCAGCAAGCACAGGCATTGCAGGCTATTGCCGATGCAGATCAGGCGCTTGAGGATGCTGAGCGCCGTGTGCGCAGCGTACAATTGACCGCAAGCCAGTCTGAAATTGATGCTTCTGAGGCAGAAGTCGTCTTATTGAAAGATAGACTCGAAAAAGCACAGTCCGATTTTGAACCCTACGAAGGCCGCCCCGATGATGATCTTGAGCGAGCTAATTTTCAGAGCGCCCTTGCTGAAGTGCAGCAAAATTATGATGCTGCCGTGAGAAAGCTGAATGCCCTCTCGAGCACGGGATCAGAAATCGATATTGCTGAAGCCCAAGCCGATTATGCTGTTGCTTTAGCCCAGTTTGAAGAAGCTAATTTGGAATATGAGCGCATAAAAGATGGTCCTTCATCCGCTGATATCGCTTTGCGTGAGGCACAATTGGCCGATGCACAGCGAGATTGGGAACGTTTGCAAGATGGTCCTCCGGCGGATGATATCGCCGCAGCGGAGGCCCGTGTCGCGGCAGCACAGGCAACTTTGGATCAGGCGCACGTCATTGCTCCCTTTGCTGGTGTTGTTACGATTGTGGAAAGCAAGCCTGGCGATCAGGTTGACCCTGGCACCCTGGCATTCCGCATCGATGATTACTCCCGTCTTTTAGTCGATCTTGAAGTTTCTGAGGTAGACATCAACAAGATCGCCGAAGGTCAGGAAGTAGTCATGAGTTTCGACGCCGTGCTGGCCAAGGAATATCATGGTGTTGTGGCCGAAGTCGCCTTAGTGGGCACAGAAGAAGGCGGCGTGGTGAACTTCATTGTGACGGTCGAATTACTCGATCCCGATGTGGATATTCGCCCGGGGATGACATCGGCTGTGAATATTGTAGTGCGCCAGTTAGAGCAGGCTTTACTGATCCCAAACCGGGCCGTGCGTGTGGTTGAAGGGGAACGCGTGGTATATATCCTGGACTCTGCTGGCAATGTTGAGAAAGTGGTAATTACTTTGGGCGCTTCGTCAGATACTCATAGTGAGATCGTCGATGGCGATCTTTCTACTGGTGATGAAGTTGTGCTCAATCCGCCACGAGAATTAACTGAAGAAGGTGGCTTTGGCGGTCCAATGGGCGGTGGCCCTCCACGCTGATGCGCTTTAGTGGAATTGGATGTGCATGAGTATTGGATGTGAAAGAGGAGTAAGTTAATGGTGGATTTTGTTGTTGATTCACGTGAAGTTACCAAAGTCTTTACTATGGGCGAGGTGGAAGTGCATGCATTGCGCGGTTTGTCCATGACAATAACTGCAGGAGAAGTGATCTCTATCATGGGTCCTTCAGGTTCAGGGAAATCAACGTTGATGAATATATTGGGTTGTCTAGACCGACCTACCACAGGCGAGTATTTATTGGATGGAGAAAGCGTTGCATCTCTGAATGATGACCAGTTGGCTGATATTCGCAATCGCAAGGTGGGCTTTATATTTCAAAGCTTTAATCTGCTTCCGCGCGCCACTGCCTTGGCAAATGTGGAATTACCACTCCGTTACGCACGTAATGGTAAAAACCGCCGGCAGCGAGCCCGCGAGGCCTTAGATGCTGTAGATCTATCAGACCGCATGACCCATCGTCCAAATGAACTTTCTGGTGGGCAGCAGCAGCGTGTGGCCATCGCCCGGGCGATTGTCAATGAACCCTCCATCGTAATGGCTGATGAACCCACAGGCAACCTGGATACAGCTTCGGGTGATGCTGTGATGGAAGTGCTGCTCAATTTAAACAAGGAGCGCGGTACCACGTTGATCATTGTGACCCATGACCCTGAGATCGCTGAACAGACCCAGAGAATTGTGCGTATCCTCGACGGGAAAGTGGTGGAGGCATAGGCTATGAACTTTTGGCAATCTTTTATCGAAGCTTTAGATAGCCTGGTATCCAATAAACTGCGCTCCGGATTGACCATCTTGGGAATTGTCATTGGCGTGGGCGCAGTCATCGCCATGTTGGCCATCGGTACTGGTGCAGAGAATTCTATTACTGGTGAGATTCAAGGAATCGGTACCAATTTGATCTTTGTGTTTCGCGGTGGTTCTGAAGATGTGCGCAACCCTGAACCGCTGACCCTGGGCGATGCTGATGCTATCGCTGATCCCTTTGCGGCACCCTCCGTAATTGGTGTGGCGCCTATTTTACAAGGCAACGCAGAGGTGAGTTACTCAGGTGAAAGCGCGGTGACTACCATCAATGGGGTTACACCGGATTATGAAACCGTGCGCAATTACCATGTAACTGAAGGCGAATTCATCGGTGAAGCACATATGTTTGGACGCTCAGCAGTGGTCATTTTGGGTGTGGATGTGGCCGATGAACTTTTTGGGCGTAAATCTGGACTTGTTGGTGAAACAGTGCGTATTGAAGGCCAGCCCTTCCGGGTGATTGGTGTGCTGGAAGAGAAGGGTGGTGGCTCTTTCGGTAGCGAGGATGATCAGGTCATTGTGCCGCTGACAACGGCCCAATCGCGCCTGATTCGCCGTTCGACGCGTGATCGTGTCGATGTGATCTTCGTTGGGGCGGCCAGCGCGGACCAGGTTCCCCAGGCCAGCGACGAGGTCGCGCAAATCCTGCGCCAGCGCCATCGCACGGAGATCGGGCAGGATGATTTCACCATCTTTAGCCAGCAAGATTTCCTGGATGTAGCATCATCGATCACGGGAATTTTAACTGTCTTCTTGGGAGGTATCGCAGGTATCTCTCTGCTAGTCGGCGGGATTGGCATCATGAATATCATGTTGGTTTCCGTGGTGGAGCGCACGCGCGAAATCGGCCTGCGCAAAGCTATGGGCGCCCGAAAGATCGATATCCTGACGCAGTTTTTGACTGAGTCTGTGCTCCTAAGTTTGTTTGGTGGAATTGTGGGGATTGGCCTGGGATGGTTGATCTCCGCTGTAGTTGGCCAGATCGCCGCGGCCAGCGATGCTGATATCGTCCCTGTGATTGGCATGGATGCTGTGCTCTTAGCGACGCTCTTCTCTGCAGCAGTAGGTGTCTTCTTTGGATTGTATCCCGCCAACCGCGCTGCCAGCCTGGAGCCGGTAGAGGCGCTGCGCTACGAGTAATTAGTGTCCAGAAGTGATCAGTATCTAGAAGCCATCTCAAAATTACCCTTTTTGTCACTCTGAGAGAGCGAAGGAAGCGAAGCGGCTGAAGCGATCGAAGAGTCACCTAGTTTCGGAGTCTCAGATCCTTCGCCGCTCTCACGCCAACGGTGGGCCTACGGCCTGACATTTTTGAGATAAACTCTAGTGACTGATTACTGGATACTGGTCACTGATCGGGCATTGGGTGGGATTCAAAGAAGCCCCAGATTACGTTGGTTGCATCCAAATATTGGTGGGCTGAACCGTACATTGATCCAGGCCAGGTGTGGCCTAATCTCTTGGCTGTGTAAAGGGCGACGTCTGCTCCCTGGTCGCATTTGCCCCAGAATTGCGCACTGGCTCCCTCGCGCTCGTAACCAATGATGGGTTCAAGGTTGCAGCTATTGCGTTTGGCCCAATATTCAGCCCAAATGGGGATAGCCGCGAAGAGGTCATAGCCACCCCAATAAGGCACGTTGTAATCGAGAGTTCCGTGAAAAGCGATTATTGGCACCGGCCGACTGGGTTCACAAGGACTTTCATAAGCATAAGCACCAGCCACCGGAGCAACAGCAGCGAAATGTTCGGCTTGTGTGCAGGCCAACCACTCGACCATGCTGCCCCCGTTGGAGAATCCTGTAGCGTACACGCGTTTAGGGTCGATATTTAAATGGGTTTTGAGATGATCTAGCAGATCTACAATGAAGAGCACATCGTAGGAATTTGGTGAGCTGGTATCCCAATAAGTAGGATAGCCTATAGCTTGGGGAAATACGACGATATAGCCACGCTGATCGGCGTGAACTGTCATTGCAGTGAGTAGTTTTTGCTGCTCAACACTCGCGCCTGCGCCGTGGAAGTTGAATACTAACGCGCCAGGTATTCTGGGATCATACCCCTCAGGAACATGAACCAGGAAGAGGCGTTCCATATCACCGGAAATGATAGAATTGGGATATTCCCCAGCCCCTGGGTAGTGCGGAGAAAGCGTTGGTGTAGCAGGTGGCAGTGCTGTTGCTGTGGGAATAGGTAACAGAGTAGGCGAAGATATAGTTGGAGAAGCACATGCAGCGAGCATCAAGGAGAGAATGAAAACAAGCGCATAAACTAGTTTTTTCTCTTTGGGATAAATTGAAAGCAATATCATAATTAGTGTTGTGGTTGGATGGGATTTCTAATATACTAGCTTTACTGATTTCACAACCAATTGGTTCGTTTCGAGAGGGAATATGCTGATTTCAGCACAATGAGGTAATCAAGATGTGGTGGATTGATTTACTTTTATATTATTTCGATTTTAAAGATTTAGTGAAATGTAGTGCTGCATTATTTCTGATAATGGTATTTGTCTCATTGATTCAATACCAAACGATGTTAAGATCGCGCGAGAAACTGCGCTGGCAGCTGAAAACAAAGCGAAATCTTGATAAGGAAATCAACAACCGTAGTATCGATGTTGAATCCGCTAACGATATCATCACATACCCATCATATGGCATAGAAAAAGATGAGGCTTCAGACGCAGCCTTGGCAATTTTGGATCAGGAAAAATGGGAGCATCGCCAGTCGGCAAGTATTGGGTGGGAGGCGAACACCCTCTTTGTAATTGGAATTTTGTTTTTATATCTCACCACAATTCTCATTCGATTAATTGGATTGGTTGCATATGTATTCATCGAGCAGGTGGATTTTTCTCGGCCGGATCAAATTTATTTATTGTTATTGTTCATATTGCTTCGTCCGCTTCTGCTGGCCCTCGCATATTATTATGCCAGGATGGTAGATCGAAGAAGCCTTATGGAGAAATATCCCCAGAGGGCTGCCTTGCACCTTCAAAAACCCGAAGGCGTGCATTTCATCACTTTGGCAAGATCAGAGCAGGATTATTATAAAATCCAATGGCTAATTGACAGTATTCGGGAATTTGGTGGGGATCTTATAAATAGTCCAATAACTGTTTATGAAACTAAGCCGCACATTAAACCATTTGATGATTTTAAGGGAGATGAGATATATCAAGAGAAATTGACGATCCCAGATGCGCTGCAAGGATACCCTAATGCAGGTCAAGTGTTCGCCTGCTATCATGCTGAAGTGATGGCGGCTAATCGATTCGGAACGCTTATTTGGGTTAGCCCTGAATATCTAGTTTTTAAAACACCTGAGTTGCTTGACCTGGGTACGGGTTTTGATATTGCGTTGCGACCGGTGTATGAAAAAAGGGAAGGTATTCTGAAAAGTGAGCCATTAAACGATTATTGGCAGAATATTTACAAAGCAGTAGGTGTTGAAGATATCGAGGAAACCGTCATACCATTTACTGAGCAAAAACAGGAAAAACAAAAACGTATTCGAGCATGCTTTAACGTTCACGCCTTTGCTGTGAATCCCGCGAAAGGGATATTTAAATTGTGGTATGAATGTTTCGGGAAATTGATTGCTGATGTAGAGTTTCAAAAGGTGATCAGTCCAAAGCAAAAGGAATTCTTGCATCAAGCGTTATTAAGTACATTGTTTGCAGTGAAAATTATTCCTGATCGAATCCGAATTCTGCCCCCCAAGTATAGTTATCCTTTTCATCTTCATTCAAAAGTGCCTAACATATTGAAAATCCAGAACCTGGATGATTTAGTAAGCATTGCATTCGAAGGTGAGAAATTTGACCCCTATGTGAATCCGGAGATTAATATATCGCGTTCATTGAGAGATTGGTTAGTGGCGGAATCTGATTAGGAATGGAAAACTATTCTTCATGAACGCGCATCCATGGGTGAAGATGCGCGTTTTTGATTTCCAAATGGAAGGTATAATTTGCAGCCTAGCTCAAATTATAAGGAGAATTTTCTATGCAAACCCATTTTGTTGATGATGCCCCCGAGGCCATTGGCCCTTATTGCCATGCCATACAATCGGGTAATTTTGTTTTCTGTTCGGGACAAACCCCTCTCGATCCGGAAACCATGCAGTTGGTTGGCACAGAAATTGGCCAGCAAACAGAACGCGTTTTGCAGAATTTGGAAATCGTTTTAGGCGGATTAGGATTATCGTTGCAAAATGTAGTCAAGACGACGGTATTCTTGAAAGATATGGCCGATTTTCAGGGGATGAACAAAGTGTACAAGCAAATGTTTGGGGATCACAGACCAGCACGAACGACAGTCTCTGTAAAGCAGAATCCTCTCGATGCTTTGGTAGAAATTGAGTGTATCGCGGAATTTTAAGTAATCTGATTCAATAAATTTCCAATGAGCATCGAAAATATTGTTTTTGATCTTGGGGGAGTACTCATCGAGTGGAATCCCGAAAGGATTATCGCTGGTTTTACAGATGATCCAGAGTTGAGCCAAACCCTGATGGTGTCAATATTCGATCATCCTGATTGGGCTGCGAAAGATCGTGGAACGTATTCGGAAACAGAATTGACTCAACGATTTGCCCAGCGTACTGGGCTCAGTGTGGGGGACATCACTGAGCTTATGTTGGCAATCAAGAATTCATTGTTACTCATGCCTGATACTTTGCCGTTGATGGATGAACTGCGCACAAAAGGGTACACGCTTTACTGCTTGTCTAACATGCCAGTTGAGCATTACGTTCACTTGAAAAATAAATGCGATTTTTGGGATAAGTTCGAGGGGATCGTCATTTCTGGCCAGGTCAATATGGTCAAACCTGAACCTGAGATTTACCAATACCTGTTGAGCGAATATCAATTGGATCCTGCGACTTGCGTCTTCATTGATGATTCTCCCAAAAATATCGAGGTTGCTCGCTCGATAGGGATGAACGGCATTGTGTTTACGGATGTGCAGTCGTGTCGCCAGGAACTGCGCGCTATGTTAAAGAATGAACAAGAGTAAGGTAATCCAAGAAGTACTCGAAACAGAACATCGCTGGGTGCAGGCGCATCGCGATCTAGGCATTGAAATAATCAAGGGGATCATGCATGAAGATTACACTCAGATCAAATCCGATGGATCTGTTGCCAGAAGAGCAGAAACGCTGGCTTCGTATGCCTCAGGGGCGAGACATTGGGATTATGCTGAGAGTGATCAGTATGAAGTGAAAATCTATGACAACATTGCCCTTCTGATTGGGCGTTGGATTGGGCGTGGTGAAAATGCGGGCGATAAATTTGATTACGAGGCGCGCTTCATGTCTATCTATGTGAGAACTTCAGGGGGATGGAAACTGATTGCTGAGCAATCTACCCCTATTGAAGCACCAGATTTGTGATCATCCGCATTCCGAAACCGTATACTCATTCTTGTTTTACACTACCCCCTAATCTATAATGGTCTCAATCTAGATTGCATTACATAAGGAGCTCATTGAATGACCAATCAGGTAGATTCATTTCGCTTTGTAAGTAAGGGTACGCGCCGGGTGGCTAAAGCCTGGATAGAAAACGCCGAACCAAGAAAAATTCCTTGGACGCCACTTTCTAAGCCGCTATCAGAGTGTCGGGTGGCGATGATTAGCACCGGGGCGATGGCGTTGAAAACCGATCATCCTTTTGATCAGGAAGGCGAACGCCAGAATCCCTGGTGGGGTGATCCCACTTTTCGCGTGATCCCAAAGGAGACAAAAGCTGAGGATATCAAGGTTTATCATTTGCATATCAACCCTGAATTCGCAGAGCAGGACTTGAACAGTTTGCTGCCACTGGATCGATTGGCAGAACTTGAAGAAAGCGGCGAGATTGGTTATGTTGCTCCATCGCACTATTCGTATATGGGCTACACAACGCAACCCGAGCAGCTTTTGGAGGAAAGTGCCCCGGCGATTATCCGCAATTTGAGAGATGAGTTTGTCGATGTAGTTGTCTTGGTGCCTGCCTGACCGATCTGTTGCTGGTCCGTGGGACTGCTACAACGAGAGATCGAAGCCGCTGGGTTTACCACCATTACCCTGTCGATTATCGCCGATTTGACCGCTTCGGTGAGCGCGCCGCGTATTGCTGCCATAGAACATCCTTTTAGTTTGACTATGGGTTACCCTGGTGATAGTCAAACGCAAATGGCTGTGCTGCGCGCTACCTTGCAAGCCCTGGTTGAGATGGAAACTCCTGGTGAACTTAGACATTTACCATTCGAATGGCCGGAGCATTTAGCCGACGTTGCGTCAGGCCCACCCGAGTCGCCGCCTATAACGAATTACCTGATGAAACACCCTCTTCAGTTCAAAAAGCTGCTCAAGCGTGGGTTCCCCGAAGTTAGAATCTAGAATTACCCCAGGTGCAGTGCACTTCTAAAGTGCGCCGCACCTGGGGTAATGATGTGTGGGAGATTGCCATGATCTACGCCTACAACCTCGAAGGGTTACCATTACAAACAGGAGATATCATCTGTACGACAGATATCGAACTGGAGATCGAAGCCGGGCAGTTTTGGCGCTTGTTGGGGAGACTAATGCCCGGCGAAGTTGATCATGTTGCTATTTATGTTGGTCCTGAGGGTCGGTGTGTGGAATCTGGTGGCAGGGGTGTGGTTACTTTTGACCTTCGAGGTGATTCCTGGATCCCAAAGAAGATGACCAAGCATCGTGGTCCATTTTTAGATCAACTATACGGTGTAGCCTATCCACTGGAAGGCCGCGGTTTATCGAAAGACGAAGAAGAACATATCCGCGAGAGCGTGGCAAAATATTGCCTGGCCCAGGCTGAGACAGAAAAACCGTACAATATCAACTTCTTAGATTCTGATACCGAAAATGCATTCTATTGTAGTCAGCTTGCCTACACTGCATATATTAGACACGGGATCAATTTGAATACTGGTCAGGGTGTGCCCAACCTGCCCGGTACTGGCAGCATCATCTTCCCACAAGAGATTTGGGGTGCTTGCTCCTCGCGTAAAGCGTACCGATGAAACCAGCCGACGACCCTAATATCGATTACAAAGCCCTGGTTCAGCGCGGATATGATCGCTGTGCGGCAAAATATGAGGAGGCTCGTCATGGTGAAGGGCAGCCTGAGCTTTCTTTGTTGATGGATCGTCTTGGTGAAGGGGAGAGGGTGCTCGATATTGGCTGCGGTGCAGGTGTCCCCGTGGCGCGTGCCTTGGAACAAAGATTTCAAGTAACGGGAGTTGATCTTTCCAGCGAAATGATCAAACGCGCCCGCGCCAACGTTCCCGAGGCGACCTTCATCTACGGCGACATCATGGATTCACAATTCCCCGCGGTGTACTTTGACGCGGTGGTATCGTTCTATGCTATCTTCCATCTGCCGCGTGAAGAACATTCCAAACTATTTCGACGTATCCATCGCTGGTTGAAGGTTGGGGGATATTTTTTTGGAACTGTAGCTCAAACCAATGAACCCGCATATACTGAGCATGATTTCTTCGGAGAGACCATGTATTGGAGCAACTTCGGATTGGAAGATTACCAGAAACTTCTGACCGAGATTGGCTTCCAACTTCTAGAGTCTGGTGCCTTGGGTCATGGTTTCGATGCCGATGAAGATATCTCAGAGGAGCACCACCCCTTGATCTTTGCCCAGAGGATTGGATAGATCGAGGGGTTGCTGACAATGCTTGCTTGTGAGGCGCAAAATGAAAAATAGATTGATCCTCCTTGTGATTGGAATATTTATATTAACACAGGTGATGTGTCGGGCGCTGCCTGACGCTGAACAGGCTTTGGAAACAGAATCCCCTTCACCAACGGCAATCAGTTTACCCCCCAGTCTTGAGCCTACGTTTACTCTCCAACCTGCAACCCTAACTCATACATCTCAACCTACGATCACTCCTTATCCCCCCACAATCACACCAACACATGGGCCAACGTCTACGCCAACAATAGAATTCGTGGCGGTTGGCGAGGTTTGCCTTCCAGAAGATGCTTCTGTCACCATTGATTCTGATGTGTTAATGGATCCCGATTTTGATTTGACTATTGCTGAATATTTGAGCGCCGGGGGGAATGTGAATGAACTGGAGAAATCCTTCGCTTTGCAGATTTCTTCTGGCGAAAAATCTCGGGTGAGAGTGATTCCCTATGATATTACTGGGGATGGAATTTTGGATGTGTTGATGACTTTGACGATCCCCTATGGGAATGGTTTGGGTGAATCACATGTGCTTGCTTTCCGTTGTGTTGGTGGCGGTTACGAGAGCGATATCTTTTTCCGACGCGCTGGAGCAGGGGAGCGAGCCGAAGGTTTGTTCACTGGTGGTGGGGCGGTTATCAAAAGTCTGGCTGACATAAACAAGAATGGTATTGATGACATACTCTTCGAGGTCAACTGGCCTGGCTATCAAGAGTATTACTTGCTGGCATGGGATGGGGCGGAATTTAAGAGTTTGATTTATTATGTCGATATCTTGGGTATGGAGAAATATCGCCTGGAAGTTGCGGATGGGAATATCCAGATTATGGATATCAATGAAGATGGAATATTCGAGTTGGAAGTGACCGGAATTGATTTCAATACTGGGAATATGGCCACAGTGATCTGGCGTTGGGATGGTGCGTTGTACTTCCCAGAACCGTAGAGTATTGCAAAAAACAGATTAGTCCAAAAAAGGGTGTGCGTGGGGCGTCGCCCCACGCACACCCTTTTTGGGGAATTTTCCTATTTGTCCGAACTGCCATGATAAATGATCTATAATTGCTTTATACACCCTGATTGGGATTAGAATAACACGTTAGGAGGATAAGATACCCACCGAATCAGCAGCAAAAGCGTTGAGCTTCCTGCGGGATGGCAGCCAGTATCATATGATATTAATTCATGCTTAGGCCGGTCTCGGACCGAGCCGAACACGGTCTGGAAACCTGTTCAAGCAATCCATAAGTGGCAATATCATCAGAGAGTGTGATATGGAAACGATCTTAATACTTGTTTTGAATATCGTTGTTATTTTGGTCGCTGTGCTGATCTTTGTCTTTCGGCGTCGCAAAATAAGCGAAGCAAATCCGGAACTTGAAAGACTCGAAAACATACAGATTATCCCGCCAGATGGAATCCGAGTTCCCATCACCTTTTCTTTCACGGGATTACGACCCTTCGGAGGCGTATTGGGATTCAGTCGCAATAACCTTAACCCCAAGTTAACTTTATTTGATGATCGCATGGAGTACCGCGTTGTCTTGAAAGGCAGCAAACGCTATGGCGATATTGAACAGGTGAAGGCACGCGGCGGGCGTGAGCTCGTTTTCTATTTTTATAGCAATTTACTAACATTAACAATATATGCAGCTGATGCAGAGGATCGCATTACATTGCTGAACTTCCTGCGCTCGCGGGGTGTCAGCCTTGATGAGAAAGCGCGCGCGTTGGTCAATGGATAAGAATAACGTCACGCGTTTACTGGAGCAACGCAAAATTTCTTATGAAGTTTACGAACTTCCTGAGGAAAAATTAGGCGCTGAAAAAACAGCTGAGTTGCTGAATGTGCCCCTTGCGATTGTTTTCAAAACCATTGTTATCGCACGGCTAGAGCGCGGCAAACCCATTCTGGCGGTGGTGCCTGGATCAGTTGATGTGGATCTAAAGGCACTTGCCAAAGTCCTGGGGGAAAAGAAAGTCAAGACCACCACACAACGAGAAGCCGAATCACTGACCGGATTGCAGGCTGGCGGTATATCCCCTTTAGCATTGATCAACCGCGGTTTTCAAGTAGTCATTGATAGCTCAGCCCAAAATTTTGATGAGATCCATGTTTCTGGTGGGCAATGGGGTTTGAATATCCGCCTGCCAGTTGCGGATTTGGCTAAATTGACCAACGCTCGCTTCGCGGAGATCGGTCGAAATTTCGGATGATTGTCACAAAATTATAATACGGGTTATTCTACTTCTTCAGCGGTGGTGGTGACAACAGCTTCCGAAGCGGGGATTTCCTCGGGAACCAAAATCATCATAACCAGATAAACCCAAAACAATCCCGAACCAGTCACAATAGATCCAAAGACAAAGATCAGGCGCATCAACGTAGGGTCGATGTCGAAATATTCACCCAAACCGCCGCATACACCGGCAACCATGCGGTCATCTTGCGAGCGGAAAAGTTTCTTGTATTGTGTAGACATTTTTTTCTATCTCCTGTTTGCAGGTTATTCAATTCATTACGCTATACGGGAAGAGGTGGAAAAGGTTGCAATCAAAAAGTGTCATCGCGAGGAGTACTTTGTACGACAAAGCGAGATCCCTTTTGAGTGGGTAGAAGCCCATCCGCGATGGGCGGATTTGGTTGTCGGCCAACGCAGTTGGTCTGACTACACAGATGTAGATAAATCAGTAAATCTTTTGAGCGCGATATGATCCCCGATTTCAAGTATGCGCTCGCTCAACAGCTCAAATTCATGGAGCGTTCTTTTTACCGCAGCTTCAATGGCGTAAGGGAAGAATGCACCGCGTTCGGGGTAATCAATGTTCATATTGGCGTGAGAGTCAGCTGGCAGTATACGGCGAGTGAAGGGACGGAGGAATGGAATGAAAGCTAACACTTCTCGGAAATAGATACGCCCAGAACGCAGATCAGGGTGATTGATTATTGTTTGGTTCAGCGCATCGACTTGGTGTGGAGGTGGCAGTTCATCCTCGGCGAAGGATTGGGCCCATAGTTCCAGGTAATTGCAGTGAGCGTAAAAATCTTGAACGGCGTGAGTCAGCCTGCCAAATGCTTTCCTGGCAGGCACAATATTCCCCCCATCAGATAATACTGCCAGGATAATATTTCGTTGCTCTTCTAAATAGGCGTACCCTGCCTCGAAGGCGTTATCATCAAAATGATATTCGTGATGGCCAACCAGCCCGTGCAAGTTATCTTGGGCGATATTGGCTTTAATGATTATTTCCAGGGCGCGGCTAGAGAACTTGCTCTCGAGGGCGCGCTGACAAATGTCTCTGTGGTATTGTGAAAGCATATTACTGTGCAACTCCTGATTATTTCAATCCCAAGAGTTCATAAACGACGGCAGACGTGGATTTTCCTTTTACCTGTATCGGAGGAAGTTCTTTGACGGTCACATGCTCAGCGATAGCGACATATGATTCTTTTGAAAGCAGTATTTGCCCAGGTGCAGCAGTGGATTCGAGTCTTGATGCGTAGTTTACGATATCGCCAATGACCGTGTAATTGAAGAGGTCAGGAGTGCCAACGTTACCGACCATTGCTTCTCCGGTACTGATGCCAATGCTGAAAAACAACTGATGCGCTTGTGTCACTTCGGCGCGAACCTTGCGGATGGCGGCATCCATTGCCAGGGCGGCCCGGGCGGCCCGCAGCACGTGATCAGGTTGTTCATCGGGGGCGTTCCAAAAGGCCAGCACAGCATCGCCCATGAATTTATCCAACGTACCCTCTTCTTCTAGGACGGCCATGGCTGCCACTGAGAGGTACGAATTGAGTATTTGGAAAAGCGCTTCGGGCTTTATGCGTTCGCTGAGGGGTGTGAAGTTGTGAATGTCTGCAAAGACCACAGTCAGAGGTTGGCGGATGCCATCCAGGCGCAGATTGCTGGGGTCTTCAAGCAACCGGTCACGGACGCGCGGAGCTACCACGCGCCCGAACGTCTGGCGGATGCGTTCTTGCTCAGCCTCGAGGGAACGTTGCTTGGTGAGGTCGTCGATCACGATCGTAGCACCCTTGGTGTTCAGTTGCGCATCCCGCAGTGGAGTGCTGGAGAGGCGTAAGAAAACGGGTCCACGCTGCCCCAAGACAGGGTTGAACTCTTCGCCCTCGATAGCGCTGCCATCGCGCAGCGTGGAAGCGGCCATCAACAAGAAATGCGGACCAAACTCAGGCAGTGTTTCTCCCAGGGTGCGGCCTACAACCTGCTCCAGAGGGAGGCCCAGTATGCGCGTGGCAGCCTGATTGAAGAGAGTTATCTTGCGCTCTTCGTCTGTGGTAATCACCCCAGAGGACATCGAAGCGAAGATGTCGTCCATTAGATTTTTCATTTCCAGGGTCTGGTTGAGGGTTTCTTGCAAGTTAGCAAACAAACGCACATTTTCCAAGGCTAAAGAAGATTGCCCGGCGACAGCCTCGAGAAAGTTCAAATCGTCACTGCTGTAGGGATCGCCGGAGCGGCGCGGGCCGAGGGCCAGGAAACCGATCATTTTGCCTTCATAGTGAAGCGGAATAAAGACCCGACAGCCCATCTCTTCCAGCGTGGCTGCCTGGCCTGCAAGCTCTATGGGAAGAGTACGCCCTGGGGGGAACCAGATACCACCCCTCCCTCGACGCAGGGAGTCCAAGAGGGGGCTTTCTGCTGGGATGACGATTTCGGAATCGTCTTCTATGCTTTGGGGTCGGAAAACCGCATCTGAGTCATCATAAAGGTAGATCAAAACTCGTTCGGGAGCCAGTGCGCCCTGGATTTCTTGCTCCAACATTTGCAGCGTGTGATCCATCTCAGGTGAAATAGTCAACTCTTGAGAGAGGCGGGTCAGTGCGTGCCGGTAATCTGCAAGATTGCGATAGAAAATGCGGTCAATGCCTCTTTGGATATAATTGCGTAGCGGAGTCAGTGCCAAAACCAAGAAAAGCAAGTATAGAGCGACTTGCAATGGATCGTCGGGCCTTATTCCCGATGGGATTAGTTGGGAGAGGAATGTCAGCAATAAATAGAAAAATGCCACGACGATCGTGATCGTAAGAGCGTAAGTCAGCGTCCTTCCCATGATGCGGTCGACATCTAGCAGTCGATATCTCACCAGGGCGTAGGCAACTGAAAGAGGAAAGATGATCAAAGCTGGGAAAGCGATGATGGCCTGTAACTGAACTAAGAGGCCAATGGCAGATGGAAGCAGAAAAGTGAATAATATGGGCCCAAACGCCAGCGCAGCTCCAAAGACAATGATACGACTTTGCTGGCGTACCATGGGCGAGTCGCTGCGCACTATACGGAAGATTAGGGATCCTAGAAAGAGCAATATTGCCAGACTGATGATTGCGTAACTGAGAAGCCAGGTGTTTATGTAACTCCAGGGATTGGCGGGTTGTAAGATTTCTTTGACAACTGGTATCAGAAATAGTGCGCTGAATGCCCAGGGGATAAATCTCAAAACTGGTGTGCGATCGACAAAGACCATTTTGCGAGGAAACACCAGGGCTAATTGCGCTAAAGCTCCACCGGTAATAGGTAGCGCGATAGCCCAGCCCAACACAAAATACTGGCTTGTGTTCATGTCGAAATACCCCGCGGTGATAATCGTAGCCGCAGATGTGAAAGACAAGAATGCCCGAGATGGTTGTTTGCCCTTACTCAAGAAATAAGCCCAAACGCCAATCAGCCAGAAACCAATCCCGATGGAATAAGGGATCCCAAACCATGTTACCAGTTCCAATAGTTTAAACTGTCTGGGAATAAATGTGATTTGATATGTGCCTGTATTTTGGGGTTGGATTGTGGCAATAATCTGACCACTAGCCTGACTTAGAGCTTCCCAGATTGAATTTACATTCTTAACTGGTATGTTGTTGATGGCTATGAGCTGAGCATAATCTTCGGCTCCGGCATCCTTAGCCGGCCAGTTTTGACCATTAACCTGACTAATTACATTATTGGGTTCGAGAAATAACCCCATGAAGGGTTGCTGGAACCATTGATAGGCCCAAAAAGGAGCCAGAATCAGAAGCCCCAAGGCTATCAATGTCAGCACAAGCGGGAGAGATTTATTCAACCAATCATTAGATTTCTTTTTGGCGGGCATATCACTCACTCACAGTGATCTGATCTTTTATTTTTTCAAATGTAGCTGGGCCGATCCCCGAAACTTTTTGGATTTCCTCGATGCGGGGAAACCCCCCCCTCGTTTGCCGGTATTCGATAATTTTCTCAGCAGTCACGGGTCCAATCCCTGGCAGTGTTTCGAGTTCTGCTTGGGAGGCGGTATTGATATTGACGATACTGAAAGTTGATGTGCCTGATGACTGTTCCCCAGAGTTTTGAGATGATTCTGATCCCGTTTCTGGAAGGGCAGACGTTCTTTGAGTTGGTATTTGTACCTGATCACCATCCTGCAGTTTGGCAGCCAGGTTTACCCCATCTATTTGGGCATCATCAGCGAAGCCTCCCGCAGCAAAGATGGCATCCTGAACGCGGCTATCCAAGGGTAAATCATAAACTCCTGGGTTAGATACAGCCCCAGTTATATGAACCATGATGGGAGCTGGAGTGGGGGGTGGCAAAAGTGAAATTGATGTGCCGCGCGGTGGGCTACTGGCCAGGATGACGGCTCCTGCCCCCAATAACCCAAATAGTACACCCAGAGCAACCAACCACCAATTCTTCACATATCGCCCCCATTAGTATGCAGCCGCAAACCAAGTTGTTGCCTGGCTGTATCAATATGTAATATGGATACTTGTACATTTTGCCCTTCCGAGAGCACATCGGCAGGGCTTGTTGGATCCCCCTCGATCTCAGAAATGTGAATCAGGCCATCGAGACCCTCCTCCAACCGGGCAAATGCACCATAAGGAACGATATTGGTGATCTTGGCTTCTATTACCTGACCAGGTTGGTAGGTGAGATGCGCTGTATCCCAAGGGTTAGGTTGCAGCCGTTTTAGACTGAGGGCTACGCGGCAGCGCGAAAGATCGAGGTTGAGCACATATACTTCGATCTCATCTCCTAATGAAAGTACTTCATTGGGATGTGTGACGCGTCCCCATGATAATTCAGAGATATGAATCAGGCCTTCTACTCCACCTAAATCGACGAAAGCTCCAAAGTTTGTAATTGTAGTTACGCTGCCTCGAATATGAGTGCCAGGAGACAATTGGCCGAGAAGTTCCAACCTTTGTCCTGGCGCAGCCTGAGCAGCACGCTCGGATAGAACAACCCGCTCGCGTTTAGGGCTGCATTCAATGACTTTTAATTTCAAAGAACGCCCGACATACGTAGCCAGAATTTGCTTACGTTTTTCCTCTTCCGTTTCTTTCGAAATCTCAACCAGGTGTGAGATAGGCACAAAACCCTTGATGCGCTCGTTCTCAACCAGCAACCCGCCTCGATTGAATCCAGCGACTTCCAGTTCAATAATTTCATCCTGGCTGTAAAGTTCTTCGGCCCATTTCCAATCGATGACTGGCGAGAGCTGCTCCTCGCTGACAGATCTTCCTCTTGCGGAGTCGTTATGCGCTTCCACATCTGTCAGTATTGCAGACCACCATGATTCATCGGGCGGCGCTTCTTCAGTATACTTATAATTCTCTTGTTCTCCCATGATATACCCTTTTTGATACCTAACTGCCTCTCCAGTGCAGTATGTATGAAGCACAATTTAGCCTATAGCGAAATTTTCTGCCTGTGCTTCGTCCTCCATCTCTATTATAGCCTGTGCCACGGCTTCAATAGCAACGCGTTGTTTGCGGTACAAGTCGGCTTCTGACATAGCCAAACGGATAGCAACATCCCGCACCTTACGCCCCTCCATAAATTTCATCTCAAGGATATTGTACAAAAGCCATTCGGTTGTGAATCTTCGCCTACCTTCTGGACGCACTTGTTCGATAGCTCGCTTAAGGATTGAGCGTAATGCATTTACTGAGATACCTTCGTGTTCATCCAATCTCTGTTGCACCACTTTTAGACGCAACAAGGGGCTCTTAGATAGTTTTGGGCCGCCCCAATAATGGCTGAGTGCGTCCTTGACCCAACGAGTCAATTCACTATCTGTTGGCTCTTTTTGCGATGCGGTGAGCACATCAGTACCGTCATAGCTAGATGCGGCGCGCAGACGTTGGATCCAATCTACTTGAGGGTTCAATGCTTCCAGAGAACTGAAAACTTTTTGTTGTTGGGCGCGGTCGCTGAGGGCGAGGGCAGCTCTTTCTGACAAGGTTTCCAAGGCTAACTGCTGCTCTTCGTCTGGGACGCCATCAGGTAAGCGTTCGCTGCCCAACAAACCCAATAAAGGTGTTTCATCCGTATCAGGCAACCCCGATTCGAAGAGGGGTGTCAGCCAGAAATCTCCCCAGGTGAACAATCGCCTTGTATCATCTTCGACACTACCATTGATATTATTATTTGTGACAACTTCGAGCAATTCTTCAGAGAGATTCTCTTGTTGAAGCTGGTGCACATCGCCAATTGTGACAATCATCTCAGATCCTTGCGGGACCAACACGATCACAAAAGCAGTATCCACTTGAAGACGGTCACAGATCGCGCTAAGGATCGATTCTAAAAATTGGCGTAGATCGCTGGATGTAATTAATCGCTCTTCCAAAATTTGTACCAACTGCAAATTATCTCCAGCGCCCCCATAAAATAGCAGTCGCTCCCAAACAGGCGCCACCATGGTGATGGTATATTGCATAACCAAGAGTGTTGCCACCATTGAGATTGGCACCGCGGCAGAATACACCAATCCGTAGGATTCTCCCAAACGTCTTACCAATGTTGTCACAGCAAGAACTGTAGACGCCGTTACAGGTCCGCGCATGACCCATTTGAATAAACGGCGCTTGACAACTCGATCAGGCCATGAAACGCCAAAGAATGCAACGGCGTATGCCATGAGTACAATCATTACAGACATAATGATGTTGAATAGATCGGCCGTAAGCCAGAAAAATAATTGGTGCTCCGAAGCGAAATTTGCCCCGTATGTCAGATAAGGAAAGGTGCTCAACGCTGGTGCGACTGCGCCAGCAATAAGATAACTCATGCGCCGTCGGCTGGTGCTATTAACCGCGCGCCGATAGGCTCTCCAGAAATTCACCCAGGCCCAGTTCATGCTGACTGTGTAGAATGCAAAAAATACCCATGTTGCTACTGTGGGAGTCAAGTAAAGCGCAGGGTGATCAGCCACTACTTCTCCCATCAAATTGGGGAAGGGCAGCATGAGGGCGAAAATCAAGGAAAGCAAATATGTCAGCCGAATGATATTTCGACGGCGGCCGCGCGATGGTCTCCCCGTTGTGGCCAGAAGCGCATCAGAAAAATGCAGATATGAAGATGGTAGGAAGATTATCCCTATCCATGCTATTCTGAACCAGGTATTTACCCACGCATACCCCTGAGAGACGCTTGTAACCGCCTCACCAACGAACACGACCACCACGCAGAGGAAGATCACTGCAACTGATCGAGCAACTCTATCTCGCAAGTTGAACGAAAGCGCATAAAGCAACAAAGAAAAAGCTGTTATGGCGATTCCGGCGGTTAATAATTGATTTAAGGTCTGTAAGCTACCAATAAGTGATGGCATTGGATACCAGTCTATACCATTATTTCAACCATTTTGAAAAGAAAAGGGCAATATCATGGTTTGCAAAATAATGATCGTTGTAGCCGCAAAGTTCGAAGCCCAGTTTTTTCGCCATCTGAATGGCGGGATAATTCTTGGGCTGCAATTCAAGAATTAATCGTCGACTTTTATGCGCTGACGCCCAATCTTGCGCGGCCAATATGAGTGAACTACCTACCTTCTGGCGGCGTAGCCGTCGCGTGATAGCCAAATCGGTTATCCGGGTTGCATTGAGTTGGGAGTTCTGTTCCAGGCTGATGTAACCAACTGATTGGTCATCAAGAATCGCTACAAGCAAACCGTCACGGTTGGACCAATTATTTGCTAAGGCTTGAGGATCATGGGGATATTGCACCAACACCGAGCGGGGCAACCTGACCTCTCGGAAGGTTATTTTGATTGTGCCTCCGTCAGGTCTGAAATCCATCTGCCAGACATGGTCGCTTGAATAACTGTGTTCCAGCGACATTAGGTTGTGAATATCTGTGGCTATGGCAGGCCGGATTTCGATTTCAGGCATCGTTATTTGATTCTACCCCGAAAGCAGCAGTGCTGCGAATATTTTCTCTGATTATGGCTCCTCTGGGGCTTCGACACGCACCTGGACGGTACAAGGCTCCAGCGCATTCCCCTGGTTGTCAGTGACGACAAGCCGAAGGGCGTAATCGCCTACCTGTAGGCGAGTTGTATCCCAATAGCCGAGACGGTCTTCTTTGGTTGGCACATCACCAGCTTGAACAGTCAGCCAATTGACATCGTTCACGGGTGACATCTCGAATTTGTAGAAGCCAAAATTGGGTATGTCAGCGGTGCCATAAATTTCGACAACACCTCTGATCGTTTCGCCATTGGGGGGAAATGTGATATCGATTTGATCTGGGGTGCAACCGCTCACTTCGGCTGGAAGGGTGGCTGCTGGTGCAGAATTATCCGTTCCCGAAGCCTCGTTGGCTGCGATAAGAGTGGTTGTCGGTGTAGCCAATAGATCAATGGTGGGTGTGAGTAAAGGAGATGCCCCTGGAATGTTAGGGAAGACAAAGGAAACTAATCCAAATTCAGCCACGCCGAGAATGAATATCAAAACCAGCATGGTGGTTGCCCAATTTAATCGGGCGCGAGCGCTCTCTTGCTCTAATCCAAAAGCCGCGCTACGCAGTTCATCCCAGCCTACGGTGAATTTGCGGATTTGCCAGACAGCAAGTATCCCTAAAAGTAGGTATATGAAAACTTCGTTGTTCTTGAAAAATTCTAAAACTGCTGCCATGACAGAAAGGTTAAAGGTCTCGAATTACTGTATTTGAATTCTCTATGCGTGAGCATGCCTGTTGAGCGCCACAAATTTAGATTTTTTTCAAAACCCCGCGCATCAGGCTGACCATTTTAGGAACGATCACCTGACCCGCCTCTAATACTTCTTCATGCGTTGTGATTGTACTGCCATCGAGATTAGCTTTGTTACTGATACCAGATACCCCCATCACTCGCATACCCCCATGCCGGGCGATTGTTACTTCATGGACGGTGGACATGCCCACCGCATCGATACCGATAGAGCGAAGGAAACGCAAGTCGGCAGGGGTTTCGAAGGATGGCCCAGCTAGGCCGACATAAATACCTTCATTCAATTTAAAGCTGCCAGCAGAGGCAACCTGGCGAGCAAAATCCATCAATTCTTTATCATACGCCTGACTCATATCAGGGAAACGTGGCCCAAATTCATCCAGATTGGGTCCGCGCAAGGGATTAGGGCCAGCCATCCCGACGAAATTGAGGTGATCAGTGATTAACATCAAATCCCCTGGTTCGTACTCTGGGTTCACTGCTCCCGCTGCATTGGTAACAAAGAAAAACTCTATTCCCAAACGCTGCATCACTCGTACAGGCATGGTCACTTCCCCCATGCTGTGGCCTTCGTAGTAATGCGTACGGCCTTGCATCACGAGAACATCTTGCCCTTCTAACTGGCCTATAACCAGGCGTCCTTCATGGCCAATCACGGTTGAGACAGGCCAGTTGGGAAGTTCACCATAAGGGACGAATACAGGATTTTCTACATTCTCTGCTAACGGACCTAATCCGGAACCCAAAATCATACCGATACGTGGTTGAATATCTATCCGCTTACGAATTTCATCTGTAACTTGATCGATTTCTTTTAAGGTAATGAATCTGTCCACGATATTGTCCTCCTAGCTCGGTGTGACTGCGAATCAAAGCGCCGCAGTTTGGCCCGCCGAGGGGGTTCTTTCCCTCCACGTCCCCTGCGGCGCTCTATAAGATAGTTTGTTTTTGATGTTCCAGGTAGTGCAATTGGCAGTTGAACATTATATCACGAACAGTCCCCCAGTACCTTTTCGAAAGCTCCTATGGTTTCCTGGATGGCTTGATCGTCTATCCAATAGTGTGTGACCAACCGGAAGCGGCGTTTTGTCACAACACCCACACGAACATGGTGAGCTTCTAGCTTTTCAGCCACTTCTCGCGCATCCAGTGGTATTTCATCTCCAAGAGTCAGATATACCATATTGGAAGGGGGATCATCTGTGTCAAGAGTCATGCCGGGAACAGTGCTCAAACCGCTTGCTAAATTGCGAGCCTTGGTGTGGTCTTCCCCCAAACGTGGCACAATCTCTTGTAGGGCAATAATTCCAGCCGCGGCTAGAATTCCAGCCTGGCGCATACCGCCGCCCAGTTGTTTGCGCATGCGGTGGGCACGGGTGATGAATTCCTTGCTCCCACACAATACAGACCCCACTGGCGCGCAGAGTGCTTTGCTTAAACAAAATGTAACCGAGTCAACTGGCTCGACCAGTTCTTTTACATCCACATCCAGCGCGGCGGCGGCATTGAAAATGCGCGCGCCGTCTAAATGCAAAATCAAATCGTTGGCACGGGCCAGGTCAGCAACAGCCTGGGTATATTCGACGGAAAGAGAAGCACCACCACAGCGATTATGTGTATTTTCCAGTGTGACTAAACGCGTGATGGGATAGTGAGAATCTTCAGGGCGGATTGCATCCCGAATATGATCCAACTTGATTGTCCCATCGGGTTGATTGGGTACAGTGTGCGGGTGGATGCCGCCTAAGGCTGCGATGCCCCCAACCTCGAAGAGAAAAGTGTGCGCCACATCTCCAAGGATGATCTCATCTCCGCGGTTGCAATGGGCTAGGATGGCAGCCAAATTGCCCATTGTCCCTGATGGGATCAATAACCCGGCTTCTTTGCCAAGCAGCTCAGCCGCCAAATCTTGGAGTTGGTTAATTGTAGGATCTTCGCCATAAACATCATCGCCAACCTGGGCTTTGGCCATGGCCTCTCGCATCGCGGGTGTGGGTTGGGTGACGGTATCGGATCGTAAATCTATCAGTTCCATTATTACCTCTTTGAACCGCGAAGCCGCGAAGATCGCTAAGAAATACTTTATCTTTTTTGTTTTCCCTCTAAAAACTTCGCCTGCTTTGCGTCTTGGCGGTGAAATTAACGACGGATCGTTGTTAGGATTTCTTCCAAGTCTTCTGGTAATGGTGCTTCGAATGAGCGCTGGCTGTGTTCCCCTGGGATGATGATTGACAATCGTTGGGCATGAAGGAATTGGCGTTCTACCGGCAGGCTTGGCTGTCTGCGACCATAAACCGTATCGCCTACCACGGGGCATTTAATAAAAGCCATGTGCAGGCGAATTTGATGTGTGCGGCCAGTGAGAATGCGCACTTCAAGCAGTGTGTGTTTGTCGAAGCCTTCCAGGGTGAAATACTCACTGACGGAATCGCGTCCTTTATGTGTGGGTGTGATTGCCATACGTTGGCGATGAGATGGGTCGCGCCCGATAGGAGCTTCAACGCGCCCTTTGGGTGTGGGGGGTGCCCCATCTACTAGAGCCAAATACGCTTTACCAACCTGCCGGTCCTGGAATTGATCGCTCAACCAGCGATGGGCGCGGTCGTTCTTTGCCAGGATGATAGTGCCAGATGTGTCTTTATCCAAGCGGTGAACGATGCCAGGGCGTTTCTCTCCACCAACGCCTTCGATCTCAGGAGCATGAGCCAATACCGCGTGAACCAATGTTCCGCTGCTGTGTCCTGCGGAGGGGTGTACCACCATGCCCGCTTTCTTATTTATCACCAGCACATCGTCATTCTCGAATACCATATCTAATGGCACAGCTTCGGGGATTAAACTGCTGGGTTCGGCGGCGGGGATGACTAGCTCGACCCTGGCACCATTCGTTAAGGAGAATCCCGCTTTATGCGGGATCTCGCCTTCCACGGTGACATGGCCGTTTTTGATTAATGCTACGATGCGCGAGCGCGACAATTCTGGGATTCGCTCAACCAAGAATTTATCGAGGCGTTGAGATGTGTCTTCTTCGAAGACGAATTTGAGGGATTGATCACTCACTTTGAATTTCTACTACGCTCGAGGATTGGCCAACATCCTCAATGGGTTGTTCGGACTCCGCTTGGGAGGCTTGCTGTTTCTTTTCTAAAATCCACATCCCAATGATTAAAACCGCCGCGCCCACGGAGATACTCGAGTCGGCTACATTGAACACGGGGAACTTTCCCACGGAAATCCAATCGGTGACATAACCGCGTGTCAAACGATCGGCTAGGTTGCCCATGGCACCACCCATTTGTAATCCTAGTGCCAGGCGCAAAGGCCAATCTTTGCGCGGGATTTGGGGGAAATAGAAGATGATTAAAGCGATGACCACAAAAGCCAGGATTGTAAAAACCCCGCCAAATTGCTGCAGCATACCAAAAGCTGCCCCCGTGTTTTTCCAATTAATGATGCGGGCGTATGGAGCCAGCCATTCCCAGGGCATCCAGGTGTGACTGAATTCAATGTTCGTGCGCACAAGCCATTTCGACCATTGGTCGAGAGCCAGGATTGATCCGGCGATAAGAATTAAATAAACATAATCTCTAACATATTTTTTCAAAAGGAACCTCCATCAGACAAGTAGCGCTTATTTTACCGCGGACACTACCTTACGGAGAGTCCTGTTTTGCATCCCCTGGTTGATATGGAATTGTCGATAAGAAGGATAACAAGGCTTCAGCGACTTGTTCAGGCTCTTCAAGCATGACCATATGTCCCGCTTCGGGGATTACTCGAACTTCGGCGTTGGGAATATGATCAGCCAGATATTGAGAGTAGCGCGGTGGTGTCAGCTGATCGTTCTCTCCACATAGGGCGAGGCAAGGAACCGTAATTTTGCCTAATGTCTCCCTGGTGTCAAAGGCATCGCAGGCTGTGAAATCGCTGTGCAATACAGTGGGTCTGATCTCTGCCATTCGTTTGGCGGCTAATTCGACAAGGCGAGGGTCAGCCTGGGGGCCGAATGCCCACTCGCTGATTGTGTCGATGACCGATGGAAAAGTCTCTTGACGGGCAGAATTCTCTAGAAGAGCAGGGGCAACCTTCAGCCGCGCCCCTGTCCCCACCAGCCCTAATCCAAGAACGCGCTCGGGATGTTGAATGCCCAAGGTCTGTGCAATCCCGCCCCCCATAGAATGTCCCACAAATACTACTTTGTCTAGTTTGAGTTCATCCATCCATTCCAGCACGCATTGAGCATAGGCAGCGATAGTTTGCTGACTGCGCCCCTCGGATTTTCCATGGCCGGGCAAATCCAGCGCGTAAACCGGATGATCGGGCAGCCTGCGGATGGATGCAGGCCAATGGAGGTGTGTGCCACCCGCACCGTGAATTAGAACTACGGCTGGTTTTCGGGCAGCTCCCTGATGTTCAAAGTAGTAGATATTGGCGTTATGCGGCATAGGGTTTCCAGTTTAGTTGTTAGGTTTTCGAGAAGATTGCCAAATTCCATTCCCCAACCCGATGGACAGCCCTCCCAATACAAAATAGGGCATTTTGCTCAGCGTAGAAAAGACTTGTTCCGTAGAGAAATCGGGAATGCCATGCTGGTGTAAACCAGTTTTGAATGCAGCCAAAAATAGGGCTATGGGAATTACCACCGTCCCAGACAAGGCTCCAATTATGGCGTGCCAGATGGTTTTATTAATGAATTGGTTTTTGTACGTGGAGTGCAGAGCGAATAACCCTACTATCAGCACTGCGAATATGATTGCAGTTATTTCGCTTGTATCTTCGATGGGGAGCCAGAGGAGCGTGAAAATACCCACGCCAATGGCTAAAAATCTCAACCAAAGTGGCGCGCCAGGGGGTCTAGTAGATTGATCCATTAGTTTCACAAAAGAAGAAGGTCGAGTGAAAAATCACCCGACCCCAAATGCTGATCTTTGGTCAAATGTGAAGAAACCAACTCAAACCCCGTGGTGAATGCGGTCCACAGCTTCTTCGGTTAGTGGAATAGCCACCTGGATATGCGTACCTTGGCCGGGGGTCGACTCGAAATTCAGAACTCCTTTGATAAGTTCTGTGCGTTCTCGCAAGTTGACCATGCCCAAGCTGCCGCGATGTTCGTATGTTGCGGTAACAGCTTTGACATCGAAACCCAAACCATCATCTTGAATATCCAATATAGCCAGGTCTTGCTGTACAGGCTTTATGCGTACCCAAATATGTTCTGCTTCAGCATGTTTGCGGGCGTTGGTGACAGCTTCTTCGACAATGTAAAAGATGACACCTTGTTGGTCCATTTCTAGTTCTGAAACGACTTCTTGAGAGACATCCAGAACGACATTCTGATCGTAAGTTTCTCTCATTTTCTCGGCCATAGATTGCAGCGCAGCTGCCAGCCCCTTTGATTCTAGTACTAATGGGCGCAAGGTGAATAACATATGGCGGATTTCTTTTGTAGTCAGGCGCGCCAAATCTTCGATCTTGAATAGCTCGTCGGCTGCTTCTCCCTGGTCACGTTCCATGAGCCGCCTGGCAAAGTTGACGCGCATAGCGATAGCAGCCACAGATTGCGTGGGACCATCGTGAAGATCGCGGGCTAATTTTTTGCGAGCCTCCTCCTGGATTTCCATCATGCGTTCTTTTTCAGTTTCTAAGTCTTGATAGAGACGGGCATTCTGGATGGATACAACCGCCTGCTTGGTAATAATATTGAGCACTTCCCGATTGTTGACATTGAAGAACTTCTCGTTGGGGTGAGCAAATAGGATCACCCCGTATGTGTCGATACCATGACGCAGGGGAATACAGTAGCCATTACGACAGGTTTGAAAAGCCATAATATTGCCAAGTTCGGGATCTTTGGCCAGGTCTTGGGAAAAGATCGCGCCGCCCTCATCAATCACTTCGCGTAACAATCCCCGCATACCAGCAAAAGTGAGATTTAAATCGGCAGGTGTTAGACGGCGCTGAACGCCAATGTACAAGTTTGCTGCATCTTCGTCACCACTTGAAAACAACAACACTGCGCCGACGAGGCGGTCGCCGGGGTCATCAGTGGATGTTAGAGCTTGCATGCCAATATCCAAAGCCAATTCTAGAACGCGATTGTAGTTCAGCGTCGCAGTGAGTTTTGTGAGCATATTGGAAATCTCACGTAGACGGCCGGCATCAAGCTGCTGGGTATGTACCCGGCTCATTTTTTGCCGTTTCTTGGCTTGTGATTTGACGCGTTCTTTGCGAACTTGTTCTCTGCGAAGCCAGAAGAAACTTGCGAGACCGCCTCCTAAGATGAAAGCGATCCCTCCGATGGCGGCACTCAAAATGCTGGGATCCAACGATAAAATTGTGCTGAGAATGTCCATGCGTAAGTGAATTTTCCCGACGAATTGGTTGAAAAGTGGATATAATCATACCCCAAAAATATTCAAATAGCAAAACGATGGTATCTTGGGGGCGTATTTCAGTTTGGGGGTGAGTTGTAAGCATAGCACCACATTTTGTCAAAG
>JACKQG010001494.1_pt1 | contig 32197 bp, 40 predicted proteins | sample 8237621 | NCBI WGS metagenome assembly JACKQG01 (sample SAMN15677084, study PRJNA649215) | marine metagenome | biome: marine; feature: Black Sea; material: saline water; isolation source: suspended particulate matter (SPM) from the Black Sea western gyre | collected 2013-06-09/2013-06-10 | depth...
CACCAAAAAATATGGAAAAATTTTAAACTTATATTCTTATGTACGTCCCCTATAACGGGTTTTTGACATCAGGGAATAGCTCTTTCTTCAATTTTTCGATTACGTTGTCATCAGCGATTTTGCAAATGTAATTTAGGGCTTTTTTTGTACACCATAATATCCCTGAGGCTTTTAGCAAAAATATAAAGTCCGGTGTCATTTCCATTTCCCTTCCATTTTTCTCAGGAACACAACGTTGCTAATCAGCCGCGCGGTTCTTTTGTGTCGGCTGAATTAGCCTTGTTAGGCGCCATTTTGTGTACCCACGATAGTTTCATTCCCCGCGTTGTGCTTCCGAGGCTTTAGCGCTCCTTTAGCCGACTCCTTTCCGCAAAGACATTATTGTCTTGAATCGACCTTCGAAGTCCTTGACCCGCTCTTTGATCGACAATAGTGGAAGCGCGGGCTCCGCACCACGAACAACCGCGCTCACATTATTCTGTAGTTCGTTCAGGACTATTCCCCTAATTGCGAACTGCACCCAGCTACCAAGATTCTGCTGCTGCATAGCAGTTTCAGCTATGGTGCCCAGTTGGTCGGATGTTTCGATCCAAGATATCGCCCTCAGAGTTCGGTTGTTACCCTCCGCTGTAATCCAGTTCGGGACGTAGTCCGGAATCTCCCCTGATCTGAACATTCGCCCGAGTTCTGCACGGGCATGCCTTTCAAGCTCCAAGGATCGAGTACCCGACTTTGTCCTCACTGATACAAACATAGGATCAAAAACTGAGTCCTCTATGGGAATTCTTCCTGCTTTAACATCCTCATCCCAGCCTCGTTTCACGAAGAAGACTGTGCAAAACCATCGAAGTAAATCCCAACTTGAAAATGCGCGAGAGAGGTACTTTCTATTAATTCGCAGCAACGGTAGCTCGAAGCGGTCGCATAGCATGTTTTTCATTCCGTCACGTTTCTGATCGTCCGGCGCGGAATGACCGCTGCCATCAAACTCGACCGCGAACAGAGATTGATCAGTGGAATCAGTTACCACAAAGTCAAAGTGGGCCTGCAGAGCATACCGATAGTGTTCGTTGTCGATCCCGCTGCACTCTATCGGAAGAACGTCAGCAACACGGACTTTCGCGTAGACCTTTGCATTGAAGTCATCGCACACTTCTCGGAGCCGCTGATCGGTAACGGACTCGGGCAGGTTCAAGAGACGCTTCAGCATCGTTGAATGGGTTCTCGTTCCTCTAAAGTCTGTGTCGTCTGGCAAATCGCCTCCTGCGCTCTATCAGTGCTTGACGCCTAACGTGGTGCTGACCTGACTGGGGTGGAGCGCCAGCGTAACCCCAGTCAGCGTCCAGCATATGGTTAGGTAATAAATTACTCTGAAATAGATCTCTCAGTGTCAGAAATAGTCTGTTCAACCGCGGCAACAATAGTAGAGAGGCTTGCGCGAAAGAACTCGCGATTTTTCTTTACTCTATATTGTTTAAGGCGAAGATGGACCTCTTTCTCCACCAAACTGCAATTAGCAACTTCCCAGCTAGCCAGTACCTCAAATGGTAGCGGCACACCCGTTGAGGTGCCAAGTTCATGTGCCCGCTCTTTCGCACTTCGTCGCGTTAGGCCAACTTTATAAATATCGTTGCCATGTGCGGCGGACCGAACAATATAGATTGCCCCAGGATCATCACCTTTTGGAGCTCCACGAATATTTTGCATGATAAAAGATTCTGGGCTACTTGTTGAATAACTATCAACTCGTTCAACCCATGTTTTTCCTACAATTGAATTCCCGCCTTTGTCAGTTCCAATCTTATTTGGTTCCAATGGTTTCCAGAATCCAGTAGATTCGAAAGAAAAATTGGGTGGGTCAATTATTCGCTGGCCAACTTGGACTAAATTATTAGTATCGGCGCTACTCAGACATTTGACAATTCGGTGCAAATGATATGCATCCTTTCCGAATTCTTTAGTAGCTTTCTTTATATGGTGTTTTTGCCTGTTGATGAATAACTCGGTTACAAATTTAGAGCCTACTACTCTATCAGGTTCAGCAACAAATATGATTGGCAAATATATAATAGACATAAGTGCTGAAAACAATTGACCATACCTGTTTAACTCACTTAAGGATTTTTCAAGAATGTCATTTCGCTTTTCCTTTGTAAGCCCCGGAAATGCTTCTTTATCATCCGTGTTTACAAGATAGCTATAACCGATATCAATGTTAACATACCTTACATCGTGCTTTTTGGTTTCAAGGTTTAATCGGGTAAGAATTAATACCTTAGAGAATCCTGCCATACCATCTAAGTAACGATCTCGGATCGAAAGATCTGGACTTGGTGCAAGGTTTTCACGACCTTGGAAGGGTTTACCGTCTTTAAATTCTTTTTCAGCAGGTATCTTGGAATCAGGAGGGTTTGATGGATTTTCACCTGCTATAAGAATTACAGATAATTCATTCTCGTGCCGGATTAGTGATACTCCTGCAATTGCAAGGTTTGAGCCCTCTGTTGAGATTGCAAACTCACCAGTATCACCGGCTATGTCGAACGAATATATTAATCCTTCCTCCATTATATCTACTAATATTTTAGGATCATCAGGTATTTTGTGTTCAGCTGTATACCAGTCAAAATAATCGTGCAACCTCAACAAATGTTCACGTTCTTCCCTTATATCGAATACCTTAAATTCATTATTAAAGGAGAGGAAGGCTTCAACTACATTGAATGATGACGGGAGAGAATGAGGGCCATAGCTAGTAAGGCGGTTTAGATATTCTAAGAAATAATGACGTAGAACGGTACTCATTCGAAAACCAGAACAGCCCTCCATACGTAATAAAACAAAAAGGGGAAGACGTCTATTCAACTCACGAATTTTTTGCCGAATTCCTATGTCCATTTCGGCCAATCGAGAGAGATATGCTTGACCTATCGGATCAGCTTTAGGGTGCCATGGTGGTAGCGGCATCCTCGAAGATAAATCTCTCATTCGGCGTTTATGTGGCATTCCAAGACTCATCTATCGTTTCATTCCTTCATGAACAAAAATCTAATAGAAAACCTAACGGCGCGCCTGACCAGCGGGCGCGCTTTTTAGCCCGTCTGCGTCCAGGCGCAGGTTAGAGGGATTTCGCATCAGCGATCCCTTACGTGAACTTGACCGTAGAGACGAGCCTTTGAAAGACCTCCCGAGATTCATTAATCAACTCCTCACACTCATGCAGAGCAAAAATAAAGAGCCGGGCCTGATCCTCGTGGAAGACCGAAATGCCTTCCATGATGTTAAACTTCCCCTGAACGTCCTTATGGGGATAGCGAGCGACGCAATGGATTCCGCGGGCATTGTCGACGAATGTGGGCTCGAACCTAAGACCGCTAGCTTGAAGATGGGTCTTCACAGGTAAGAAAGGGCTTTTCAAAAACTCATCGTCAGGCTCAAAGGCGCCATCTTGTCCTTTGGCTCCCCTCTGTTCAAGAAGGACTTGGAATTCTGGACTGGTTACGTGAATAGCAGTTATGTTTATGTTGCCTTGAAAATACAACCGGTCCATTTCACCTGGCTCCAGAGGCCTCATGTACATTCCAACTTGTGTTTCCGGATTTAAGATCCAGGTTTTGGGCCGCGCAAACCCAAGTCGAAGGTCCGATGAATATACAAGCTCGAAGCCTTCAGGACAACGGATCTCTGGGAACTGTGCGGACTTGAGGCGCTGATTCTCCGCCTCAAGCTCCTTAATCCTCAGATTGGTTTCCTTCACCGTTTCGTCCCGTTCCGCTTGATCCGCATTCTTCTTTATCGACAGGAAGACTCGGGAAGAAACTAGAAGAAATATGACGAATCCGGCAGCAGCACCTCCAAGCCTCATCTTCTGACTTTCGAACGTGCCCGTTGACTCCAGTGCCCCATAGAGAAGAATCGCTGCCAAGAGGTTGCAGCCGAAGAGAAGTAAGAACACGGTAATGGGTAGCGTTGACCAATTTCTCGTCATGTAGTCATGCCCTCCTAGGTAAGGTTCTATACTGAGCCCTCTAACGTTGAGTTGAGGGGCGGCGAGGTACGAGCCGTCCCTCTCGAATGATTTGTTATATTTTACCTGGTCCAACAATGTAGGGTATCCATGATCTTTCGAAACCCTTGCCTTCGGTGATTTTTTCTTTGTGTGTAATATTGTCATAGCAAACATTAATTAATACAGAGAAATACGTGAGAGTTTCAAGATATTCGGGGCCTTCAATCAGATCCACTTTGTTGGAATTGTCATATCCTTTTCTTTTAAGAGTGAATTTCCCGATTATACAGATAGTCATCAGATGAGGTATCTCTTGAAACCATTCCGAAAGCGTTTCTTTCCCAACTTTTGTTTCAAGCCCAATCAGACTGAATAGTATTGGAAGTGATTGCCTTGTTTGCTTCGCTACATCGTTTGGTTTCCGCACGGCAACAGGCCTAAGTTTTTGGCATTCAATAAACTGATTTTTTAGCTGGTCCAAGGTTTCTGAATCAACGGTCGATTTCATCTCTATCGCTGCCAACGCTGTCTCTACTGGAACCAGAGCTACATCTTTCATGAGGGCGATAGAAGGTATTCTCTTTCTTTCAGCTAGAATAAAATCTATTTGAGGGGAGATGCTTCCAAAACAGTCACAGATAAACCCAGAGCCCACAGATATGTCAGGAGGCATGATATCGCCTAAAAAGGCTCGAAGATAGGATTCACGAAGAGCCCCCTTTGTTGCGCTGTGAGAGATTGATGAAGATTCGCTTATAGAGTCGGACAGTCGTCGAAGCCTTGAAACCAGGACCTGCTGTATTCTACTCATCTTTTGTCCTCGAAATATAACTAGTGAGTGGATAGAAAAAACGCGCAATATTGCCGCATAACTAAAAGAGCAACTTGCTGTCTAATTCAAGTAAATTCAATTTGTTATAATGCTTCCAAAGGGATATTGAAACCGGAAAAACGAGAATTTTTTCTTCAATATTCCAATATGCGAGAAAAACTTCTTAATATTCCTGATATTACGGGTGTTTTATAGAAAAAAGCTAAAATTTTAAAAAAGGAAACTTTGGGAACGTCCTTGAAGAATTGGTGTGCTATGAAGTGACAGCAAGAGATAGTCGATATAGGTACAGGAGAGCCAGGGGGCGTTCCCAATATCCTCCCTCCTCCAGGGTAGATTATCCATAATTGAATATTGTTTATAAATCAAGGGAAAATATTAGATGTTACAATATGTTACAAAAGAGGGGGAGCGGCAGCAAAATTGTGTAGTTATTACACACCCCAAAAGGCACTAATTTTAATATATGCTAAATATCAAATGGTTATCAATTTGCTTTATGATTTAAAAGACTTCAACGACTTTTCGACCGTATTGAAAAGCAGCGGTGTTGACTTATTTATGGATATTCCAGATAGAAATGTCCTAGGAGTTGCGTCCTGTGAGGTCAAGTTGGGTGATGCCCGCAAATTTTATGCAACTGAAGCGTTCATTTGCCCCGGTAACGGGATTTACGCCTAAGGCGCACAAGCATGCCTGAGGCGCACAAGTCCACCCGAGGCGGATAAATCCGCTTCGCTCCAACAAGCATTCACGAGGTCTTCCATCCCCTCTGTGCGTTTACTTCAGGCATGAGATAGTGTTTGGTATTTAGCGTAAAGATTGATCCGCCGGATTTGATGACAGTGGCCGCAAGGATTGCATCGTTAATATCCGTTCCATGGCGCGGATTCCATTGGCGATAAATTTTCCCGGCCATATCAATAACGCCTTGGTCCACAGGGGCCGTCTGAAATTGTGATAAAAACAGCAAGGTTGCCTCTTCCTCCTCCGGTCGCATGAAAAAGACCACCTCTGCACGTTGCATGGCACCGGTCCATAGATCAAACTTATCCTTATCACGCAGCCTTTTCAAAAGATTCAAAGCCTTACATTCCCCGCGCAGATGCCAAATGAGAATGTCCGAATCGATGTACGCCTTCACCGTTTATACCTTTCCTGCGATCGGCGCATGGCGGTTTTAATGCGCTCGACCGTTTTGGCGGCCGGTTCATCGCGTTGCCAGCAACCCAATGTGTGGGCAAAAATATCGAACTTATGCTCCAGATCGACTTTTTGAGCATAGTGCCGAATGGCATTTTCAATCACGGCTTTTTTTGACGTGCCCAACTTTTTTGCCAGCAGGTCAATTCGCCGGACCACAGCTTCATCAATGCGGGTTGACATGATTTTGTCCATTGACACCTCCAATTACATACGTAAGAAAGATAACGTAAGAAATTGAGATTGTCAATGGAAATGAGTCGGAGGAATTATCGTATTCCCAGTGCATTGATAGTAAAGCAGAATTCTTTTTAAAAGCCCCGCCTGCGGCGAGAGACAGGTTCGGAAGGCGAAGCTTCGGTAGCTTTGTTAGGAACCACTGAATACATACAGCTTGTTTGTGAGCAGGGCCAGCCCTACCAGAATCAACAAAACTCCGGCGGCAGCATTGACGTATTTTACAATTCGAGAAGCCCTTTGAATAAAAACCAGTAAGAAATTAATAAAAACGGAAATGATAACAAAAGGCAAAGCCAGTCCGGCCGAATAGACCCCTAGCAGCACAATTCCATGCCCAACCGTTTTCTGGCTGCCGGCGACGATAAGTATCGATCCCAGCAAGGGGCCGATGCAAGGGCTCCAGCCGGCGCCAAAAGCCATGCCAATGATAAATGTTCCCAAAAAATGCAAGGGCTTTTTCTTTATCTGAATCCGTTTTTCAAAATAAAGACTGCGGATATGAAGCACACCGGTTAAATGGATACCCAGGATAATAATTAAAAGCCCACCGGCAATTCTTATAACATCCCTGTATTTATATATAAAACCGCCAAGATAAGATGCTGAAGCACCCATTAGAATAAATACAAAGGAGAAACCTGAAACATAAAACAGCGTTGAAAGAATGACTTTTCTTCTGATTTCGATCTTACCTTCGGTCAGTTCCTCTAAAGAATAACCGGTAATAAAGGTAAAATATGCGGGTATCAGCGGCAGGACGCACGGAGAAAGGAAAGAGAGAAGCCCTGCCAGAAATGCGGCCGGAAATGAGATGGTTTCAAAAAACATAAATGCCCTTTTGTTTATCCTCCCGCAATCATGGGCAGCAGAAACACATCGGAGTCATCCGGAATCGGAGTTTTTTCAAAATAAGGCTTGGAGATGTGTTTATCATTGATACGAACGACGGCATAGTGATGGGCGTCTTCCAGATCTTCGAGCAGGTCTGCAACGGTTATCCCTTCACGCCAGGGATGCGGTTTTCCATTGACCCGGATCATTCCTCAACACCGTGCGCCTTGAGCAATTCCAATACTTCCTGAAAGTCAATCCCCAGCCGTTTTACGGTTGCAACCGTGGGAATGCCGTTTGGGGTCCATCCCCTGCGTTTGTACACGGCATCCTTTAGTTTTTCATACAGCCCCTCACGAAACTGTCGCAGCAGCGCAATTTTTTCTTCGGTCGACTTGCCTTCGATATCGACCTTGTGCTGCTCGACGAGCTGTTTATCGTAACGCTCGCGCCGGGATTCATATTCAACCGCTTTGACCGGACCGACGGCACGATAGGGAATCGTGTCATGCTCGCGTCGGCCAAACCCCATTTTCAGGTTGAAGATGCGCTGGAAATTATAAACGGCTTCGCTCATGCGAATCAGGTCATCGGGCGTTGTCTGCCTCCCGGTCACCGCGCTGAAATACTCTGCATACCACTGAACATGTTTCATGACTTTGGCCGGCTCCGGCGTGTTTTTGTTGTCTTCAGGCACGATATCGTTCCACGGCAGTTTGCACAGGCCGCACAAACCAAACCAGGTCCTGAACATTGGGAACCAGTGCAGGGCTTCGGCCTTTTGTTCAAAGGTCGGCATAAAATTGTGCACCATATCGAGAAAGATCAGCCAGGCCTCGTCATGCTGCGGCCCTTTGAGCGCAAGGCCGTAGCCCCCCTGCTGGGCCAGCGACTCTTTGGTCATGTATTCGGAGAATTCAAGGCCCTTTGCTTCCATGCCGATATCGTGCAGAATGTCGGGATCGGCGCCATAGTCTTTTGAAAAAATGGATTTCATCTTGCGGACGCCCTGGCCCACGGTGCGGCCAAAACCCTCACCGGTAGCCATTTGATGGAGCATCTCAAGGGCGGCCAGCCGGTTGCCGAAAGAAAGGTCGATGCCGCCGGTATGGGTTTTGTTAATCAAACTCATTTCAAAGCATTCCATGGCAAAGGCCATGCTCGTTCCCACCGAGATCGTGTCAAGTCCATAGGTGTCGCAGTAAAAATTCATTTCGATGATGGTGTGAGGGTCAAAGATGCCCAGATTTGAGCCGCAGCCCGCGATGGTTTCGTACTCGGGTCCGTCGACAAAAACCTTGGAGCCTTTATAGGGGCCTGTGATGGGAACAAAATCTTTGACCCCATGGGAGCAGGCCACCGAACAGCCCATCCAGCATCCGTCAAAGCCGGCGTCAAAGATGCGCCCGTAAACCTCCTGACCGATATTGGCCGCTTCGGGATGTCGGCCGTACTGAAAATTGTTGACAGGAAGCAGGTCAAAATCATTCATGATCGTCACCAGGTGGGTTGTACCGATGGTTGCCATTTGGTTCTGTTTGGGGTCAAGCTCGACAATTTCCCGGGAGTGCCGGCGACCAACCTCTTTTAAGGCCGCTACATCCGCCGGGTGATTCGTGTCGATCGTAATCGTATCCCAGCGTGCCACGATGGCCTTTATGCGCTTGTCAGCCAGAACAGTGCCGATTCCGCCGCGTCCGGCCTGCTTATATCTGGCGCGCTTGCGCTTTAAATCATACCAGGTAAAGTTCAGACATCCGATCAGCGTGTTTTTGGCGCCGGGGCCGGTGGATACCACTGAAATATTGCGAGGCTTTCCCTGGCCGAAGTATTCCGTCAATATTGCTGAAAGATCATAGGATTCCTCCGGCAGTCCGACGGCTTCTAACAGTTGAACCTTGGCGTTGATCCCGTCAATGAAAATAACGACATCCGTTGATGCTTTGCCCTTGACTTCAATGGCATCAAACCCGGAAAACTTCAAATAAGGGCCAAAATATCCGCCCACATTGGAGTCGATCACAGATCCTGTTAAAGGAGAAATCGTTGTCACAATGCTTTTTCCGGATCCGGGATAGATGGGTGTCCCGCCCATGGGCCCGGAGGCAATACAAATGGCGTTTTCAGGATCGTTCCACTTGGTGGTGCCGCTGACAGCATGCCACAGCAGCCAGAGATCAAAGCCTTTGCCGCCGGTAAAGACCGTTTTGATTTTATCCGTCACCGGCTTTATAAAAATAGCTGCAATAGAAACATCGATGCAAAGTGTCTGGCCGGCATAACCTTTTTCAATCGCCGGTTTGTCATAATCAATTGTTTTTATTGGTTTTACTTTAAATTTGGTCATTATTTTATCCTGCTGTTATTTTCCGTTGTAATTGTCATCGGCAAAACTTTTGGTGATGATTTCGCCCAGTTCTTTGGATCGTTGGGTGGCAACCTCAACGGCATTGATCAGGGTGGTTCGAAGCCCGCCCTTTTCCAGGGTATGAATGCCGGCAATGGCGGTTCCGCCAGGGGAAGTGACCATATCCTTTAGTTTGCCGGGGTGTTCCTTTGTTTCCATCAGCAATTTGGCCGCACCCAAAACCGTTTGGGTTGAAAGAAACAGAGCGTCCTGGCGTGACAGCCCCATCTTTACGCCGGCATCAGCCAAGGCCTCGACAATCAAAAAGATGTAAGCGGGTCCACTGCCGCTTAGCCCCGTGATGGCATCCATGAGGATATTCTCTTTAAGAAATATGGTTTTCCCCATGGAATCGAAGATGGCCATAGCCAGCTTGACATCTTCTTTGGTAGCATTTTTTCCGGCCGCTATCACCGTAGCACTTTCCTTAACAAAGGCAGCAATGTTGGGCATGGCCCGAATAAGACGTAATTTTTTGTTCAGGCACGATTCTATCGCGGCCAAAGGAACACCGGCGGCAATGGAGATGATGAGTTTGGACATGTCCAGGCCGGAAGCAGTTTCCCGCAGTACCGAGGCGATGATTTGAGGTTTGACCGCATAGATGATGATTTCGGCCGCTTTGACCGCATCAAGGTTGTTTGCCGTCGTAGCAACCCCATATTTTTCTTTGACGGAATCGAGTTGATTTTCCCGAATATCCGTGCAGATAATATTTTCAGGATCGGTTGACCCCGAAGAAATGAGGCCGCTGACAAGGGCTTCCCCCATGTTCCCGGTTCCAATAATACTAATTTTCTTATCTTTTAACATAAGTTCGATTCCCCCTTAACAACATTATCAGTAATAGCGTATTACAGATATGGTTTATTGGTTAAATGGTTAAGTGGTCAAATGGTCAAAGAGGTCCCCAAAATCCGCCATCGGACATGCGGCCTTGCGATCAGACCTATTTTTATCTTTTGAATACACCGGCTGTCAATGATTTTGCCTGAAATATCTTGACTTATCTGCAAGAATATAATTAGTTTTTACAATAAAAATCGTTTTCACGCTAAAAATTTTAGCCCGGACAAGCCGGGACCAATTTAAGAATTGTGAATCGAAGGATTGAGGTACTAAATACGGAAGGTTTTTTTCCAGATGTATATTCTTGGCAATTTTTTAAGGGCCTTTGCCATCATTCTTAATTATCTGCTGACGTTCTATATGTGGGTCGTCATCGCGCGGGCCGTGCTGTCGTGGGTGAACCCGGATCCGTATAACCCCATTGTTCGTTTTATCCATAACTTTACGGAACCGGTTTTAAATCCTATCCGCATGCGGATGCCGGTCAGTTTCGGCGGCATTGATATTTCTCCGATAATTGTTATTCTGGGCATTGTTTTTCTGCAAAACTTTGTTGTCAATAGCCTTCTGAGGCTGTCGATGTCTCTGATGTAACCAATGAAAGCGCAGGTGATACCATGAAATTCACACCCCTTGATATTCAACAGCAGCAGTTTAAAATCAAGTTTAGAGGTTTTGATGTCCGTGAGGTGGACGCATTTCTCGAACATCTGGCGGATGCTGTTGAATCTTTGCAGCGTGAAAACGAGAGCTTGCAGACAGAAGTCCGCAGGCTCAAGCTTGAATGCCAGGGATACCAGGAGCGCGAAGAAACCTTTAAACGCGCCATGCTCAATTCCCAGACGGTTTTGGAGCAGATGAAACAGAATGCGCAAAAATCGGCCGAACTGATTATTGCCGACGCTGAAGTTAAGGCCGAGAAAATTCTCAACAGAGCCCACAACCGGCTGGCCCAGCTTCATGAAGATATTGCCGAACTCAAACGCCAGCGCATGCAGATCGAGGTCCAAATCCGCTCAATTTTGGAAAGCCATACCACACTTCTTAACATCGGCACCGAAGAAACCAGGACCATGGACGAGGAAGATGCCAAATTGAAAGTGTTAAAACAACCTTAAGATAATTGGGAGCTTAACATGGCAAGAATAGACGCGTTTTTTAAATTAATGCACGATCAGGGTGCTTCGGACCTTCATCTTGTTTCCGGACAGCCGCCGGCACTCAGGCTGAGAGGCGATGTTGAAAGGATCAAATACAAGGTCCTGGAAAATGACGACCTGAAAAGCATGCTTTATGAAATTGCACCGGAAGACAAGGTCAAGGTTTTTGAAGAAACCGGCGATGTTGATTTCGGCTATGAAATCCCCGGATTGGCCCGCTACCGGGCAAATTTCTTTATGCAGAAATATGGGGTGGCGGCGGTTTTCAGACAAATTCCCGAACAAATCATGACCGCCGAGCAACTTGGCCTGCCGCCGGTGGTTTCCAAGCTGGCTTCTTTGCCGCGAGGTCTGGTGCTGGTGACCGGTCCTACCGGTAGCGGTAAATCGACCACCCTGGCCGCCATCATCGACCAGGCCAATAGAAACCGCAAGGACCACATCATCACGGTCGAAGATCCCGTCGAATTTGTTCACAAAAGCCAGGGCTGTATCGTCAACCATCGCGAGGTCGGTTTGCACACCAAATCGTTTAAAGCCGCCTTGAAAGGAGCCTTGCGCGAAGATCCGGATATCATTCTGGTGGGTGAAATGCGAGACCTGGAAACCATCTCGCTGGCCATCGAAGCCGCCTCCACCGGGCATCTGGTTTTTGGCACCCTGCATACATCCAGTGCCCCCAAAACCGTTGACCGCGTGATCGAGGTTTTTCCCGCCAGCGAACAGTCCCAGATTCGCTCGACCCTGTCCGACGGACTGCGGGCGGTTATCGCCCAGGTTTTGTTTAAACGCATCGATAAAAAGGGACGCTGTGCCGCTCTGGAAATCCTGATTGCCAATCCGGCGGTCCGCAACCTGATCCGGGAAGCCAAAACCCACCAGATCAATTCCATGATTCAGACCGGCAGAAAATACGGCATGCAGCTTTTAGACGATGCCATCATGGAACTTTTAAACAAGGGATGGATCAGCGGCGAAGAAGCCTATATGAAGGCAAATGAAAAGAGCAAATTCAGGCCGTTTTTGAAAACTCCGCCTTCAGATTTCACGGACGCATAATAATTTAAACGTTTCGGAATTTTCACAACGCATTGAAGTCAACAATTTATTGTGGCTACTATTTTTCCCCTGGAGCCGGAATGATGGAGTTTTGGAGTGATGGACCAACAGGAATAAAAGCCTATAGTAAACCAATCTGTTGAGGTGGTGTGATGAAAAAACAGGAAATCGATTATATCCTGGCAAGAATGCTTGATGCCTACAACAATGTTTCCGATCTGAATATCACCGTAGGCAAACCCTTTCAGGTCGAAACTTCGGGCCAGCTTACCGGCGTGGAGATCGATCCGCCGTTTGCAGAACTGACCCCGTTTCAAACTGAAATTTTTGCCCTCAACCTGATCAATCAGGACCGGCGCCTGACCGAGATTCTTTTGAGGGAGGGGTCCTGCGACTCATCCTACGAGCTTCCCGGCAAGGCGCGTTTCCGGGTGAACATTTTTTCCCAGCGCAGTAACTACTCCGTTGTTTTGCGGAAGTTGGAAACCAAAATTCCCTCCTGCCAGGAAATGAATCTGCCGGAAGCCTTTTATAAGATGTCCCAGGAAAAAAACGGCATTATTCTGGTCACCGGTGCCACCGGCAGCGGCAAATCGACCTCTCTGGCCGCGGTCCTCAATGAATTCAACGAACAGAAATCGATTCATATCGTCACCTTGGAGGATCCGGTGGAATACCAGCATCCGCACAAGAAAGCCACCTTTAACCAGCGCGAAATGGGCAGCGATTTCGATGCCTTTTCCAGCGGCCTCAGGGCAGCTTTGCGCCAGGCGCCCAAGGTGATCCTGGTGGGTGAGATGCGTGACCGCGAAACAGTGGAAATCGGCCTCAGCGCGGCCGAAACCGGTCACCTGGTAATGAGCACCCTCCACACCGTGGACGCCGGGCAGACCATCAACCGCATCCTGGGCATGTTTACGAGCGAGGAAGAGCAGCAGATTCGCATTCGGCTGGCCGATACGGTTCGTTGGATCGTATGCCAGCGACTTCTTCCCAAGATCGGAGGGGGACGGGTGGCGGCTTTTGAAATTCTGGGAACCAACATGAGGATCAAGGACACGATTCTGCACGGGGAATCCGAAGGCAAAACCTATTATGAAATCATTCAGGCCGGTACAGCCTTCGGCATGACCACCTTTGACGATTACATCGTGGGATTATATAAAAAGGGCCTGATTACCGAAGAAACGGCCATGGCGTATTCTTCCCGCAAAGGCATCGTGGGCCGCGGTATCGACTCGGTCAAGAGCGCCCGCGGTGAAGCCACCACCGATATTGAGGGGTTGAAAATCGACATTGATTACGGCCGGGAAAAACCGCGCAAGCCCCGCTGACCCTTTATGTTAAGCTTGAAAATCTGGTCTTCTGGGTCAGGATTCTTTACTAAGTGGATATGGATTGAGGAGAAAATCATGGATGTTGTCTGTGATAAATGCCAAGGCAAGTTCAAAATTCCGGATGAAAAAGTTCCAAAAGGGCAGGTGTTTTCCGTGGCCTGCCCCAAGTGCCAGAATAAAATCTCCATCGACACGCGAACCGATGCGCCCCCGGCACCGGCTGCCGGACCGAAACCTCCATCGGAAAAAACCCTCCTCGACGAAGTCGGCGCCGGCTCTTATGACGCCGATGAAAAGCCGTTTGATTTTTTGGAAGAGGGGGCCAAAACAGCGCTTTTGTGTGAACAGGACGCCGGTCTCCAAGCCAAAATCAGAACAGCTTTGCAAAATATGGGGTACAGTACCACCGTACCGGCTTCAGCCAGGGATGTCCTCAAACAGATGCGTTTTCATGTCTTTGACATTGTAATGCTCAACGAGCGCTTCGACAGCCCGAATCCGGATATGAACAATGTGCTAAGATACCTGGACCAGCTTCCCATGTCTACCCGGCGCCATATTTTTGTGGCCCTTTTTACCGAACGTTTCCGCACCATGGACAACATGGTAGCCTTTAACAAGAGCGTCAATATTGTCGTCAACCTGAAAAACATTGATGATTTTGAAAAGATTCTAAGGCGCGGTGTGGCCGACTATGAGGCCTTTTACCGGGTCTTCAAACAAAGTTTAACCAAAATCGGCAAGATCTAAAACGCCAGCCCATGGAATATACCTGTGCTGATTACCGGATCGAAATGATGCTTTTAAGCCTCAAGCGGCGTCTGGAGCACGAAAATCTGAGCCCGGAGGAAAAAAAAGACATCCTCGCGCACATTAAAAGACTCGAGGCAGCCATGGGGCTGAACGAATAAGCCATGGGTCCCGTTGAAGTTGCGCCACAACTTTATCTTGTTCCCCTGGACCAAAACCTGCCCGGATTCACCGCATTTATAGGTGCCTGGATCTTTAAAGGCAGCCATACCTTTTTGGTGGATGTCGGCCCTGCGGCCACGGTCCCCATACTGCTGAAATCAATAAAGGCCTTAAAGATCCGGCATCTTGACGCCATTTTATTAACCCACATCCATATCGACCATGCCGGCGGCACCGGCGATCTTGTCGCTCATTTCCCCGACACGCCCGTTGTTTGCCACGAATCCGGAATCCGGCACCTGGCGGACCCTGCCCGCCTGTGGGAGGGAAGTCTCAAAACGCTCGGCCGGCCGGCCGAGGCTTATGGGCCGATCCGCCCCGTTGCGGGCAAACTGCTGTACGATGCGGCCCAATACCGACAACAGGATGTCGAACCGATCCCGACGCCCGGCCATGCTCCTCATCATGTGAGCTTTCTATTGGGGCCCTATCTTTTTGCCGGAGAGGCCGGCGGTGTCTTTATCGATCTTGGCGGCAAAGACGTTTACCTGAGACCGGCCACACCTCCCAAATTTCACTTTGAAACTTACCTTCAAAGCATCGATAGCCTGCTTGCAAAAAAACCGACGATACTATGTTACGGTCACTATGGGATCAGTCAAGACGCCGTGGGCATGCTGACCATCCACCGAAAACAGCTCTTGCTATGGAAACAAATTATTACCCAAGAATTTGGCAGGGCTGCCGAGAAGGACTTCCTTGAGGTCTGTTTCGACAGGCTTATCAGCGCAGACCCCTGCCTTAAAAGCTTTTCGCGGATGGATGCACCGGTTCAAGACCGGGAAAAAGGCTTCATGCAGAACAGTATCAGAGGATTTGCAGGCTATTTGTGCGACATGCTAGCTGACGCCGTTTGATATTCCTTCTTAATATGTTAGCCACAAAGACACTAAGGCACCAAGATTATACCCTGTTCGAGTCGGAACTCGATTAAGCATCCGTGGTCAGTAGTTTTCCAGGTTCAAAAGGCCTCTTTTTGTATTACACAAATATCAACTCCCTTTTGATTGCTTATCAACGTTTAACATATAGCAATCAACGGACATTACCGAAATTTTAGGTTTACTTTTAGTCTGCCATATGGTATAAAATACCATATGAAGGCCAAGCTGATCTATCATGAGAAATTTATCTATGCTGATGGTGCTATTCGGGACATGGTTCTCTGGCAACTACCCAAAAAGTCTTCTGATAGACCGTATGGATTGAAGTACCGTCTTTATTACGGGATCGCCGATGGAACCGGCATAATTCGTTACGACAACGAGTCGGGCAAAGGAGATCACAGACACATTAAAGGCAAGGAAGAACCCTATCAGTTTAAAGATGTGGAAACATTGGTAGCAGATTTCCTTGAAGACATCGAAAAAGCAAGGAAGGGATAAAAATGAAAAAACAAATTCAGATCGGGGTAGGCGATGCCGCAAGCACAGCTAAAGGTTTTATTGATGCTTGGAGGCGCGCCGAACGCGACGAAAAAGGAAAAACTGAGCACAGGCTATACTTCGAAAGCCTGGAGAAGCTTCTTAAGACGCTTACTTCAGGACGGTGGGTCTTGCTGAAAATACTGCGTAGAAAAGGTCCCATGAGCATACGTGCGTTAGCGAATGCTCTCGGGCGCGATTACAAAAACGTTTATACGGATGTGCGGCAACTGGAGAATATCGGACTGATTGGCCGGACTGAAGATGAAAAAATCAAGGTGCCCTGGGATATTGTGGAAGCGCGGTTCAGACTGGCGGCCTAACCAGGCCTTTTGCTGCAAAAGACGCGATCGTCCGCCCAGGAGCGGTGCCGAAACTCTACGGCCAGGGATAGGCCGTAGAGCCTGTCGATAAGCACCGCCAGGTACTTGCGGTTGGAGAGGGTGCGGGCGAAGGAGGGGGGCATCTGGTACCAGGTGTAGTTGAGTTCGGTAATCGCAAAGCAGCGGGCATACAGCGGCAACATCCCGCCCGTCTTGGTACCGGGCGGATAAAACCCGGCATCAACCCATTCGGTATAGGAAAACCCGCTGGTTCCGACCAGCAGGCGGCAGTCGCCGGTTTTGGATGATTCTTTTGCGCTTATGTTCATATGGTAAGACGGTTGCGGATATTGCATTAAAGCTTTTTCATGACGTCCGGACCCCGTTGCACGCCGACGACTTTGCCCTGAACCAGCACCTCGTCGAACGTATAGGTTTTGGGCGTGTGAGCCGAATTTTCAGGACAAAGTTCAATATGTTTTTCTCTGCGGAAAAAGCGCTTGACGGTCGCTTCTTCCTGGTTGATCAGGGCGACGATGATTTCGCCGTTTTCGGCAAACTGGCGGGGTTCACAGATCGCCAGATCCCCGTCCAGAATAGCGGCACCTTTCATCGAGTCGCCCTTGACTCTTAGTGCAAACAGGTTGAGGCCGCGAAATACGGCGGCGTCAACCACTACGCTGCCGTCCCACTCCTGCTGGGCGTATAAGGGCAGCCCGGCGGCAATGCTGCCGATAATCGGCACTTCCCGCCAGCGCATAACGCCCGACGTCTCGCGAGCACGGTTCAAAAGATGGATGGTACGGCTGTAGCGGCCGTCGCGCCTGATCGTTCCTTTGTCTTCAAGTGCTCTGACCATTTGAGATACCGCCGCGTGGCTCACCCCCATATCGGCTGCGGCCCGGCGCAAGCTGGGCGCTTTACCGGTCCGCAGGATCTCACGCTCGAGATAGCCTAAAAATTGTTGTTGTTTGGCCGTCAGTTCGGGTTGCATCGGATGCTTCTCCATTTAAAGTTAATTATATTTTATGCTAATATGGCAGAATGTCAATGTCAATGTAAATATTACTGTATGTTTTGTATACCATCGGTAAGAACCATCTTTTTATTGACATCCAAGCCGTATTTCCCTAAACTTCCTTGAAAAAAGGAAATTCTCATCATGTGCAAGGGGCGCAGATTATGATTAAAAAAATATTGATCGTGGACGATTCCAAGGTGGCTCGCATCATGTTGAAAAAATGCCTTCCCAAGGACAAAGCCTATGAAATCATTGAAGCGGTCGACGGGCAGGATGGCGTGAATAAATACCGGGAGTTTACGCCGGATGTAACGTTTATGGATCTTACGATGCCTGTGCTTGACGGTTTTAAGGCCACCGCGGAAATCATGAAACTGGATAAAAATGCCGTTGTAATTATCGCAACTGCCGACATTCAACGTAAATCCGCTGAACACGTCACGGCACTGGGCGCGTTTACACTGATTAAAAAACCGGTTAAATCGGAACTGATGCAAGAGGTGCTGGCCGCCGCCGAACTGAAACTGTCCAAACTGCCTGGAGTAAAATGATGAGTTCCGAAACAAACGATATTTTTTCTGATGAGGAAAAAGATATCTTGCAGGAAATTATGAACATCGCTTTCGGTAGCGCCACGGCCGATCTTGCTGAAGTGATCGACATTTTTGTGGAACTGAGCGTTCCGCAAATCCATCTGATTCCTGTCGGGGAATTGCCGGATTTTTTAAAAAACACGATCCATGCCTATGATGAAACCGTTATCGTAGACCAAAAATTCTGGGGGGATTTCAGCGGTTCGGGCTTGTTGGTTCTTCCCTCCAGAGCAACAAAAGAAATGTTGATGCTGCTTGCCGATAAGGAGCCTGAAGTTTCGTTCACCAAAACAATGGCAACGCTTGAAAAAGAATCACTGGTGGAAATCGGCAACATCCTGATAGGGGCTTGCGTGGGAAAGCTTTCTGAATTATTGAAAACGTTTGCCACTTACTCTCCGCCCCGGATCATAAATGGATCCAACGTTCAAAACGCTTTTATCAAATCGTTTGACCCATCACAAACCGCCATCGTGCTAAAAACGATATTTAAATTTGAGCATAAAGATCTCAGCGGGCTGTTGTTGCTGCTCGCAAATCAAGAATCGATCGGATGGCTGAGAAAAGCCCTGCACGAATTTCTGGAGTCTTACGAATGATTTTTTCCCAGATATTCGAAATGGTCAATGTCGGGATCGTGATTCTCGACAAAGAGTTTAAGGTTTACAAGTGGAACCGCTGGATGGAAACCTACGGTAAAATCCCGGCCGAAAAAATCGTCGGGGCATCTCTTTTTACTTTTTTCCCTGATCTGAATACGCCCTCGTTCAGGCGAAATTTCAAGGCGGTGACGACTTTCGGCAACTTTGCTTTTTTTTCCCAGAATTTGCACGGTCATCTATTTCCGTTCAAGGCGACAAACACCCTGGGCACAGACATTAAATATATGCAGCAAAACTGCACCATGGGCCCCATCCGCGATGAAAACAACATCATCAATTATGTTTATATTATGGTCCATGATGTCACCGAAATCGCCGTTTACGAACAGAAGCTTCTTGAAATGAATATCAAGGATCCCATGACCGGAGTCTATAATCGAAGATATCTGGAATCCTGTCTTGAAAGAGAGTTCGAAATCCATAAACGCTATAAAAAACCACTGAGCCTGATTATGCTGGATATAGATTTTTTCAAGAGGGTAAACGATACTTGCGGCCATCAATGCGGGGATTCGATCTTAATAGAATGTGCATCTTTTATCGATTCAAATATAAGAACGGTGGATATACTTGCCCGGTATGGTGGTGAGGAATTTTGCTGCCTGCTTCCGGAAACAAGAATCGAGTCTGCGCTATCGACGGCCGAGCGTATTCGTAAAAAAATTGAAGACCATACGTTCCATGTTAATAAAACAAAAATTAAGATCACCGTCAGCCAGGGGGTTGCGGTCCTAAGCCCAGAAATAACCTCTCCTGAAACCCTGCTTAAAATAGCCGACAGTGCCCTTTATAAGGCCAAAGAGGACGGACGAAACAGAACGGTCACGATATCCTAGCCGTCGGAGGACGAAGCGTTTTATTTTTGCAGAAACACCAGACTCAGACTCGGCCAGTAGGTAATGACGAGGACCGCTGCGAACAGTACGATCATAAACGGTAGTGCGGCCCGGTAGAGTTCTGCGATTGGTTTGTTGAAACGGTAACTGGCGATAAACAAATTCATGCCGACCGGCGGCGTAACATACCCGATTTGCATGTTGGCCAGAAAAATAATGCCCAAATGCACCGGGTCGATGCCGTAGCTGACGGCGACCGGAAGAATGATCGGAACCATAATGACCAATGCCGAAAAAATATCCAGGATAGCGCCCAAGATCAACAGCAATATATTCAGCAGAATCAAAAACACGATTTTATTGGTAACCTGAGCTTGAATCAGATCAAATAAGCGCATGGGTACTTCGGCATCGATCAAAAAATTGGTCGATGCCAGTGATACGCCCAGTATCAGCAGAATCCCGCCGACCATCACCATGGAGTCCCGCATGATAGCCGGAAGCTTTGAAAGACTAATCTCCTTGTAGATAAAAACTTCGACTACCAGCACATACATGGCGGTGGCCGCGGCTGCTTCTGAAATGGCAAAATAGCCGCCGTAGATTCCGCCCAGCACGAAAAACGGCAGCGGTATTTCCCAGATGGCCTCCTTAAATGCACTAACGGCTTCCGCTGATGAGAATGCCGTGCGGGTTATGGTGGGATTTAGGCGGTTTTCCCAAAGACTGTATAAAGACAGTAACACCACCATAAGCAATCCGGGCAGCAGTCCCGCCAGAAACAGATCGTTGATGGCGACCTTTTTACCGACGCTCATCTGCTGGGCGATGATGCCGTAAAGAATCAGCGGCAGCGAAGGCGGAAACAGCAGTCCCAGGCTGCCGGAGGTCGTCACCAGGCCGAGGCTGAATTTATCTTTGTATCCGTCCTGGATCAAGGCCGGGTACAACAGGGCCCCCAAAGCAACGATGGTTACCCCCGAGGCACCGGTAAAGGCGGTAAACAGCGCGCAGGCAATGAACGCTACGATGGCCAAGCCGCCCGGCATCCAGCACAGAAACGCCCGGGTCAAGCGGACCAGGCGGTGGGACGTTTTGCTTTCTCCCAAAATGTAACCGGCAAAGGTGAACAGCGGCAGCGCCAGCAATAACGGCGTGTTGGCAATGCGGTAAATTTCAATGGCGATTACCGACAGGCTGACATCCAGATAATGAAAGCCGAGCATTGCTACCGCCAGAATGACGGCGAACAGCGGCGTACCCAAAAGGGCCAGTAGAATCAATATCAGCGCGAAAATATATATGGTCACGATCGGAGCGTAAACATTCGTTTGAAGTTCATAATCGACAGCATGAAATATCGAATGGCGATCACCGCTAAGGCAAAGGGGATAATGGATTCACATACCCAGGCCGGAACGTTTGCAAACACGATGCCGCCGTCGGCATATTCCACCTGCACGAATCGCAGGCTGTAATAGACCATGAGCGTACAAATCAGGGCGGTAAACAATTCCACGACGGCGTTGACGGCGGGTTTGAAACGTTCCGGCATGAAACGGTTAAGGATGTCGATATTAATATGGTTTCCATGGCGGCTGGCCACCATCGCCCCTACCAGACCGACCCACAGCACCAGGACGCGAACCAGAATGTCGCTCCAGACAATGGCGGTTTCGAACAGATTGCGCAGAAAAATCTGGGTCACGGCCAGGCCGATCATCAGTGACAGCAACCCCACCAGGATCCCGTCTTCGATTCGGTACAGAATCGTCCGAACCCGTTCGATAAAAGGCTTGTGCGGGTTGTTATTCATTGGCTCCAGGATGCTTGGATCGATAGTCTTTGAGAAGGCTTTCCAGTGTGTCGACCATTTTGCGGGATAATCTGCCGGCCTGAATCAGCCGTGCGGGAATCGCTTCGGCGTCGGCGTACCATTTTTTCAGCGCTTCGGCGTTCGGTTTGATAAATTCGATACCCTGTTTTCGAAGCACTTCCATGGCGTTGACGTTGTCTTTACGGTTCAGACGGTCCAGTTCCTTGAACACCCCGCCCATAACTTCTCGCAGGAGGCGCTGGTCATCCGCTGACAGCTTTTCAAATACATCGCGGTCCACCGCCAAGACACCGTAGATATACAGAAAGGGTTCGTCCATGAGGTATTTGATCTGGGTATGCCATTGCAGGGCAATGGCGCCGATAGGCGGGGTGGTTACCGTATTGATCAACCCGGTTTGCAGGCCGGCCCGCACGTCGGCGATCGACAGCGGCATCGGATTGATGTCGAATGCCTTGACCGCTTCAAGGGTGGTTTCATCGTTATCCGGCGCCCAGACCTTCTGCTGGCGCATCTCTGCGACCGTGCGGATCGGCACGGCGGACATCACATAGGCAAAGCCGCCCTCGGCGATGCCGAAGGTCACAAATCCGCCTTTTTCAAGCCCTGCAACAATGCGCTGATCCAGGTGTCGACGCACGTAATCGATTTCCTCGAAGGACCTGAACTTCAGCGGCAGGCCGTAAATCTGATTGTCCGGATAAAACCGCGCCAGGCTGTTGCTGACAACGGCGCCGCCATGAAGCTGGCCGACGCGGATTTTTCGCAACACCGCATTGTCGTCGCCCATAACGCCGCCGGGATAGAATTTAATCTTGACGCGGTTGCTGGTTTTGCGGGCCACCTCTTCGGCGCCCTCCCGCATTTTCTGCATCCAGACAGACCCTTCCGGCGACAAGGTTGCAATCTTGAGGGTTAAACCCAAAGCCTGGCCGGGAAGCATCACCAACGCAACGGCCGCAGCCAATCCTATGATCGTAGACACTCGCATCAATCTCTCCTGTTTGAATTTTTATTACTTAACCACAGATTCACGCAGATGAACACAGATCTTTTCTTGGCCAACATGGCCGAAAAAAAGCCTAAGCTCTTAAAAGCATTAATATCTTTACCTAATATATTTCACGAGGCGAGATTGCCCCTTTAATTGTTTTCGGCTTTGTTCATGAAATATTAGAAATAGTCGTCGGCACTCTCAAGAAGTTCCCGGGCGTGCTGCTGTGCAAGGGTATTGGACAGGGCATACCCCGGAACATCGGGATCGGCCGCCAGAACCGCGTTCAGCAGCCGGTCATGCAGCGCCCGGTCAAACGTCAAGCGGGCATAATACCGGGCATACATCACTTTAACCATTAAATTCCTGTTGCCGGAAATTTCAAGAGCACGCTCAAAGTGCCCGCGACCGGTTTCCGGTTTTCCGCCCAGAGCCGTTGGAATCAAAGCAGAGAGTACCCCCAGATACAAATGGGCGGTGCCGTCCTGATAAGATTCATTTAGTTCGACCACCCGCTTCATAATGGTTTCGACCCGGGCAATTTCAGCCACTGCGTTCCAGTCCTGGCGGCGAACCTGAATCCAGGCGGCCCAGGCCGATCCCAGCGCAAACAAAGACGGTACATCCTTCGACGTCAGCATGGAAACAACGTTTTCAAACTCCTGAAAACTTATCTGCCGCAGCGAGCAGGCCTCTTTGCGCCCGGCACAAACAGCCCTTAAGGCGTAACCGAGTGCTTTATCGGTGAGTTTTTGGGCCCTGGCGGCATCCTTGACGAACACGTCGGTATAGGCGGTATAGATGGATGCGGCCGCCCGCAGCAGGGGCTCGCTTTCCGGATCACGGTAAAGCAGGCTGTCGACCATCAACAGGTAAGCCGGCCCGCCGGCTTCAACCGTTGCCAGGTCATTGTTGTTCAGGATGGCCTGAGTCAGATTTTCGGTCATATCGCGGGTGGCCGACGAGATCAGGACACTGCATCCGGACAAAAGCAGCGCACACAGCAGGACCGCCAGCACGCCGGCAAAAGCGCAAAGCCGCCGGGGTCCGTTATTTGTGATATTTATAACCATTTGACTATTTAACCAATAAACCAATTAACGATATCTGTAATCTGATTTTGGATAATCTTTCTACCATAAAAAGTCAATAAGCACCCCTTAAAGTTGCTTCAGCAATCGGGAATTTTTATTCGCCTTCGCCTGAATACCCTACCCAAGGGTTCATAATAGATACGTCGCTTCATCATATGCTCGTAAGCGAATACAAGCGCGCGGCTTGTGGCCGGTTTCAATTCTACCGGACGTCTGGATTTCATTTCGGCTTCATCGATAAGTTCAGCAGGCGGAGAATTACGGTAAATAAAATCATCGGAGTTTACGACCTTTCGATTAATCAGTCCCAGGACGCAACAAAAGCTATTGTGAGAAACTTAGTTTACCCATATGTCAGACTTATCACAGGTTTTCTGCCTGGCCAATATCTTGAGGGTCCCTCTCAATATTCCCCATAACACCCCTTTCATGGTTTAGAAACTACCATGATTTGATGACTATGAGTTATGGAACAGGAATATATCTAAACCATTTCTTGACTTTAGTTTAAAAAAATGGTTGTTTAATGACTATGCGTAATGAAACAAAATCAAAAATAAACCGCCTTATCAGTCAGTGGCCGAGAGGGACGCCCGCTACCGCATTCTACTTGAACACAGAGGGCTTCAGCCATGATCTCCTTACGAAATACAAAAAGAGCGGCTGGGTTCAGTCCTTCGGAAGAGGTGCCTATATCCTCTACGGAGACAAAGTGGAATGGCCCGGAGCCCTTTATGCCCTTCAAACCCAACTGGGCCTGAACGTACACCCCGGGGGAAAGACTGCCCTTGAGCTAAAAGGATATGCCCATTACCTGACCACTGGTAAAAGAAAGGTATTTCTGTACGGAAAACAAGGTCAGGTTCTGCCGAACTGGTTCAAAGGGGAGCGTTTAGGGGTAGATATCGTCATGACCCGGACCAATCTTTTCCCGGAGGACAGTCAGGAGGGTCTATCCGAATTCAAGGAAAGGGACTTTTCCATAAAGATATCTTCCCCCGAAAGGGCAGCCATGGAGATGCTTCACCTGGTGCCGGGAAAGGTCGGTTTTGACGAAGCATTTCTGATCATGGAAAACCTTGCTACCCTCCGATCGGAAATAGTCCAGAGACTGTTGGTCATGTGCCGGTCCATCAAGGTCAGGAGGCTTTTCATGTTTATGGCGGAAAAGCATGACCATCCATGGGTATCCGACTTGGACGTTGCACGGCTTGATCTGGGCAAAGGAAAGCGAATGATCGTCCCAAAGGGGAGGTTTGATAAAAAATACCAGATCACCGTCCCCAGAGACTATTACGAAGAGGGGGAGGGATGAAAGACACGGTCTTCTTCAAACAGGCGGAATTGCTTTTAAGAATTCTGCCGTTGATATACAAAGAAGAAGTGTTTGCCTTGAAAGGAGGTACTGCAATCAACTTTTTCGTACGGGACCTCCCTCGCCTATCCGTGGACATCGATCTGACGTACCTTCCTGTAAATGACAGGGATTTTGCCCTGAATGAAATCCGTAGCATTTTGTTACTGATATCCGAGGGAATCAAGAAGAGGATACCGGGTACAGGAGTCATCCCGAAGAGAATTCATGGGACCGAGATCGTAAGAGGCCTGATTGTCGACCGCGAGGGTGTAACAGTTAAGATAGAGCCAAACCTGGTTCTCAGGGGGTCTGTGTACCCGTCCGAAATAAAAACGCTATCGAAAAAGGCTCAAGATCTCTTCGAGTTGTCTCTTCAAAGCCGTACCCTTTCACCATATGATTTGTATGCCAGCAAGATCTGTGCCGCCCTTGATCGCCAGCACCCGAGGGATCTTTTCGATGTTCATTTGCTTCTAAAAAGCCAAGGTCTTAAGCCCGAAACAAGGAAGGCTTTCGTTATTTATCTTGTCAGCCATCCAAGGCCCATGGTTGAGATCCTAAGTCCTCAGCAGAAAGACATAAGAGATATCTTTGAAAAGGAATTCAAGGGTATGATAGCCGAAAGCATCACATTTGAGGCACTGGAAACGACAAGAAATGAACTGGTTGCGATACTTCGAGAAGAGTTGACACCTGATGAAAGGAGCTTCATTGTATCAATAAAGCAGGGCCAACCCCTTTGGGACCTTCTCGAACTTGAAGGGATTAAGGACTTGCCGGCCGTCAAATGGAAGCTCTTGAATATCTCAAAAATGGACCCCGCAAAACATCGAAAGGCCGTTCACAAACTTAGAGATTATCTGGGTGTTTGACTGATATCATCGTTTACAATTCCCGCATTGAAAAAGGAACTGCACCAACAGCATTGTAAAGGATGGTCATGTGTCCGTCCATAGGGTTTTTTTCCGTCAAAATGCGCCCTTCATATCGATTGGCCATCCGCTCCATCTCCACTCTGATTTCCTGCCTCAAAGACTCCGGCTCAAGGACCAGCGAGTGGCATCCACAGCTCATGATCCAGAACTTGATCTCGTCTGTTCCAGCCGCCTTCGCCGCGCTTCGGCGGGACACGTATCACAACAATTTTGAGGCTCTGATATTTACCAAACCACAGCAGGTATCTGCAATCAGTGCCAAGCTCGGATCTGTCAGACATATCACAGGTTTTGCATACGGATGATATTTTCATCTTTTGGATGGCTATCTGAATATTCATCAGGGTGAAAACGCTGTTCGCCTCACCCTGACTCCTTCTATCTATCCGTACAGATCATCGATCCATTTCATGGCCAGCTCTATCAGGTATACAGCCTCTTTATGTTTTATGTGTGATTTGGTATTATTCACAGGGATTCGAGGTATCTTTTTTTTTGCAAATACCAGATCCAATCTGAAATGAATGAAAAGGACCATCTATCTTATCATCTCACTATCATTTACCTTATGCGTAGCCATGGCGTTTACACCACCTAATCAAGGAGAAACCCTGCAAGCTATAGGGAATATAAAAGATCTTCCAATCACTTTACAGAGGGCATTGAACCCGAGCAATGACTTTGAAACCGTGTCTGTTCCGAACAGTGGCGATTGGCTGGCCGAACATTTTGAGCCCGGCCAAAGTTTTGACAATTTTATAAGCATCACGCCGGCCAAACCGGACAGGCATCGAAATAAAATCTACCTCCAACCTTTGGGCGACTTTATTGATGGTCAAAGCCCTTCCCTTGAAAAGCTGAAAGCATACACAGCCTCTTATTTTATGATGGATACGAATATCCTCCCGGTATTGCCTATCATGGGATCTAAGCTAACTATCCGCAGAAATCCCTATACCCGAAATCGGCAGATATTAACCCACGATGTATTGATATTGCTCAAGAAAAGACGGCCCCTTGATGCATTTTGTGTCTTGGCAATTACCATGGAAGACCTGTACCCGGATCCTTCCTGGAATTTTGTTTTCGGGCAGGCTTCCCCTCAAGACCGTGTTGGAGTTTTTAGTTTTGCACGTTATGACCCGGTGTTCTATGGTGAAAAAAGAAGAAAAAATTTTCAAGGGGTTTTGCTTCGGAGAAGCTGCAAAGTCCTGGCGCATGAAACAGGTCATATGTTTTCACTGGCGCATTGCATATACTTTCAATGCCTGATGAACGGCTCCAACCATTTGCAGGAGAGTGATGCGCGGCCATTCTCCCTTTGCCCTGTTTGTCTGCGCAAGCTTCAGTTCAGTATCGGATTCGATGTGGTTGATCGTTATCAGAAACTCCTTGATTTTTATAAAAGGGTGGGTTTTGAGAATGAAGCCGGATGGGTATCAAAACGTTTGAAATGGATCTTGAACTAAAATGGCTGTTACTTACTTTGCTTCCCGTTTCCTATAAAGTGCCCGCTCATTAGGGGGAGATGGCTTAAAAATAACCCGTTATAGGGTGGCCGCAATAACCGCAGCAGATTCCGTCTAAATGGTACTGAATGATCCGATAATTCACCCGTTCTATGAGCAGCTTACCGCATGCCGGGCAGTGAGTGTTCTCGGCAGGATGGCCCGGAACATTACCCAGATAGACATATTCCAGGCCGGCCTCGAGGCCGATCGCTCTGGCCTGTTCCAATTTGGCCACTGGAGTGGGGGTAAGATGAGCTAGCCTGAAGTGGGGTACAAACCGGGTCACATGCCAGGGTGTCTCTGAACCCAGGCAATCACAGATCCATTTTGCCATCTCTTTTAACTCTAACTTTTGATCGTTAATTCCCGGTATGAGATTGGTGATAATCTCCACATGCATGCCCCAGAAATGCTTGGCGCGCTCCAAAATTTTCAGGATCCCGTCGAATCCATTAATATTTGCGATACGTTTGTAGGTTTTGTCCGAAAACCCTTTCAGGTCAGCACAAAAGGCATCCAAATAGGGACCAATGAGGTCAAGCGCCTCCACCGTTATGTATGCGTTGGTCACATAGTTTGTGAGAAACCCAGCCTCATGCGCCATCCTTGCAGAATCCAATGTATACTCGAACCACAGGGTCGGCTCGTTGTATGTCCAGGAAATTCCTTTACAATGGCCGTCACGTGCAAGCTGGACGGATTCCTCTGGAGTGACGAACCGCAGAGAAGGCAGCTCTTTTTTCACGTTAGCATGGGCAATCTCCCAGTTCTGGCATCCGGGACAGAGGAAGTTGCAGCCTAGGCTTCCCATCGAAAGCCACTGACTCCCTGGATAAAAATGAAAAAGCGGCTTGATTTCAATGGGTGATATTCTCAAGGAGGACACCCGGCCGTATATGAGGGAGAAAAGCTTGCCGTCCAGGTTCTTCCGCGTCCTGCAGTAACCGCTCTTGCCAGAGGCAATTTTGCACCGCCGTTGGCACAAGTCACACTGAACGGCATGATTGTCCAAAGGTTTGTAAAGAAAAGCTGGGTGCATCATTCCCTAAAAAGGATCAATGTTAGGGGTTACTGTTTTTGTGCCCTGGGAAAACAAAATATTTGAGAACAAAATTGTATGAAAGGCCTGCCTTTATCAATCGTTCCTTCACCGTTCCGTAAAGCACGAGCTCTTCCACCTCGAATTCTTCGAATTCTTCATGGATCTCTCTGAGCCTCCTCCTGAAAGCTTTGATGTTTTCAGGACTCGAGAAACTGACCATAACCGCTGGATGCGTGGTCACATTGAAGCGGGCCAGATTTTCCAGGGCCCCCAATTGTAGTCCGAAGCCTGATGAATCTGCTCCGGTCAACCGGGAAAATTCTGCCTCTCCGGTCCCCTTCACGCTCACCCGAACGTAGAGGTTCCCAAACCTGGATAGATCCCGGGCATAGGTTGAGTCATGCCCAATCAGGATACCATTGGTCTCAAGAATGAAGCGGATATCTCCCGGAATCTGCTCAAGGACATGGAGAAGATGATCCCTCGCTAGGGTCGGCTCGTTCCCGCTGATCCTGACCTGTCTGAACCTCTTTTTGTAGGCAATGGTTGTTAGCTTCCCGGCCACCTGCTGTGGCGAATAAAACTTGCCGTATCGGCCAGGCCTCACGACCTTGTCCCAAGACCAGCAGAACAGACAGCGGAGACAGCACCCGAGGCAGTCTGCGGTTCCGATCCCTCCATAGAATCTGGCCGGCCGGAAACGGTAATACTTTCTCTGATTGCCCCTGCACACGATCTGGGCTGTCTCTTCAGCTCGCTCTATTGGATCGTAAAATTTTTTGATTCCATTCCCAATATGGCCTGAATCCGCGTTTAACATGATCGAATTCCCTTATAAGTCATTTTACATCGATTCGGATTTGTGATCAAATAGAGAAAATAAATCTTTTGCGCTTTCATTCATTAAGGGGGGCACTTAGATTAATTTTCATATTATAGAAAAATTATTTTCTTTGAAATGGCCGAAGAAATCACAATTCAATTAAATGATGAAAGCTTGAAAGTCCCTTCTGGCATAACGGTCAAGAAGGCTCTCCAATTGAGCGGATATAAAGTAACAAAGTTCCCTGAAAAAGAAGCGCTATTTGTACCTTGTGAAGTGGGTGGATGCTGGAGCTGCGCTGTTCTCATTGACGGAGAACCCAAACCGGCTTGCAAAACTCTCGTAAGAGATGGACTTCACATAAATACATCATTACCGGAAAAACATCAGCCGAGAAGGATCATTCATGGCTTCACAGGGCACCCGGTCGGTGGCGTGGGGACACCCTGGAGGTTGAAGCGTGTCCACACATACATTGAGGTCGCCTGCTTTGCCGCAGGGTGCAATTTCCGCTGCCCTCAATGTCAAAACTGGGACATCACATATAATGGCAAGAGCAGGCCCATGACCCCTTCTGAGGCCGCCCGGAGGATGACAGCTGCAAGAAAGGAATTTGGTGTTGATCGAATGGCCATTTCTGGTGGTGAAAGTACATTGAACAGGGCGTGGCTCATCGGGTATGTGAATGCACTCAAAAGTCTTAATCCCGATGCGGATGCCGGCATTCATATCGACACGAACGGCTCCATCCTCACAAAGGATTACATTGATGAACTTATTGATGCGGGCATGACGGATATAGGAATCGATCTGAAAGGCTGCACTACGGAAACATTTATGCGAATTACCGCTGTCAAAGAGAGAGGGTTGGCCGCGCTTTATCTCTCAACGGCATGGAAAGCTGTGAGATATCTGGCCGAGCGCTATAAGGATTTAATATTCACAGGTGTGGGGATCCCTTATAATGCAAAGTTGATTTCGCTGGATGAGATCGGCCTTATAGGCAAGAAATTATATGAGATAGATCCTAAGATCCAAGTCTGCGCACTGGATTACAGACCCGAATTTGAGAGGTTCGATCTTCAAAAGCCCTCTTATGACGAAATGGTGGAAGTACACAATGTACTTAAAGATGCGGGACTCAAAACCGTTATCTGCCAGACCGATCGCGGCCACATCGGCCCTTGAGAACATGAACCGACGAAAATTCATCGATGTAGTTCGTATAATTGGCAATATTTGATTCATAAATTACTTGGAGCATAAATCATTGAAATGCAGCCTACAATTTCAAATAGCCGTCCGGGGCTAGGCTGGTTGCCAACATCACGCTGTTAATATCCAGATGCTCTGTCCAGCTTTTAGCTATCCTATTTGGGGGATTAAGCCAAAATTTCTCAATTGCTTCACCCAAACGGGCAAAACGCCTAAGGTGTTTAATCTGCGAATAGATGGGATGATTTTTATCGAACACATCCGGTTTTTCCTCAATCAATCCCTCGATCCTTTCAACCGCGTGCAATCCTATGGCCATTCCTAATTCCCGGAATGGCAGTCGGTGGTCAGCAGGAAAATTTAAGAAATGACTTAATGTGTAAGCATCCAAACCCGCCAGCGAAGATTCCAACAAATCCTTCAATAAGCCGGTATCGGTAAATCGATCTTGTACTATTAATTGCAAAATTGTGTATGCATGGCACAGAAGACCGCTGATGCCGAGGGGATCATCCGTAGCCCAATTTTTTCCTTTGCAGAGCATTTCAATATCGGCGATTTCTGAATCGAGGTCCGGCCCGGATGCATCAGAAAGCTCAACTGCCGTCGCCTGAATCTGATTGTAAGTGATTAAACCATCAAGTGGATCATGATGTCCCATGGAGGATACCAAAGGATAGGAAAGATCAATGCTCATCTTCCAGTACATCCGTTTCGATCCGGAACTTAAAACATGGACAAAGCCGGCATGGGCGGCTTTTGCAAGCTCTATGGCCCAGAGGTTGAAGATTGAGTTTCCAGTAGACCGGCTCACTCTGTTGAGAGTATGCATCCATTTGGTCAAATAATGATAGTATTGCCCGTCTCGATTCCATTCCAGATGGTCGTCGTATGGATCATCAGGCTTACGTTCGTTCATCTGCTTACCAATTCGTAATCCACCGATTGTAGGATGCTTTCTGCCTTCTTCCTCGGTGTGGCCGCTGATTCAGCCGGTTCGAGGGTCGTCTTCACGATGCCGCCCAAGTATGTAATGAACCTGATCGACCAAGCTCAAGGCTAAATTCTGCCAGCTTTCATCCCCTGTCTGTTGGTAAAGCTCAAGAAAGTTGCAAACGGCAAAAGCATCCGTCCAGAGATATCGCCGTGGGGACTTTTCAACTGTTGAAAGGCCGGTTGAATCGGAAAATTCGGTCATGATCCCTTTAACAATAGAAATGTTTGCATGTTGTTTCATATCAAATTAGATCCAAACCCCTTTCCTGCGCCTTTACGCCCCTGGCTTCATTAAATACTCCTAAACTTGACTTAAATCAACGCAAGATAAATGAAAAGCCACCATTCAAGCGATTAGGTCAGTCAGACATATCACAGGTTTTTGAGGTGGATGATATTCTCACCTGAATGGATGCTATCACAGGTCCTAAAAATAGCCCTCGAACGGGTTTATAGCTAACCAAATTTAACGTTCTGATGGACGACAATTATATTTAAGGTTCAGCGACAATTAAAATTGCGGTCCGACGACAATTAGAATTGAGGTTTCCGAACGAACAATAGATGATCCTGTGTTCTGAAAAAAATGACAAAGGAGGACACAGGGTGGTCACAGATCAACAAGTGAGGAGACT
>JACKQG010001495.1_pt1 | contig 32196 bp, 34 predicted proteins | sample 8237621 | NCBI WGS metagenome assembly JACKQG01 (sample SAMN15677084, study PRJNA649215) | marine metagenome | biome: marine; feature: Black Sea; material: saline water; isolation source: suspended particulate matter (SPM) from the Black Sea western gyre | collected 2013-06-09/2013-06-10 | depth...
CACGGTATCCACCGTCTCTGCCGCCTTCGCGGTTGCCACGGTATCCACCGTCTCTGCCGCCTTCGCGGTTGCCACGGTATCCACCGTCTCTACTGCCTTCGCGGTTGCCACGGTATCCACCGTCTCTACTGCCTTCGCGGTTGCCACGGTATCCACCGTCTCTACTGCCTTCGCGGTTGCCACGGTATCCACCGTCTCTACTGCCTTCGCGGTTGCCACGGTATCCACCGTCTCTACTGCCTTCGCGGTTGCCACGGTATCCACCGTCTCGGCCGCCGCGGTCGCTGCCATAACGACGACGCGCTTCTTCTGGATGATCACGTTCATACTTACTGCGCACACGACGCGTGCGTTCGGCATGATATTCTTTTTCAGCCGCAACATCTAAAGTCTTCGCCCGCCCAGAATCATCTGGCCAATCAAGCGAGTGGCGCGATACCCATATACGCAAATGCATATACTCCTTTTCGGTAGGCATCAACAATCTCTTACAAATCAAAGTCGCGTAATGACCACGCGGCAATGAAAAACGAATACGCATCTTATGACGTCGCTTGTAAATCTCATCCGACTCAGCCGGAGCGCCGCGCAAAAACTCTGGATGCACCAAGAACGGACGATCTTCATGCAGCGGACGGAATCCTGAGATATCAAGGTCTAAAAACTGCTGCATCTCGAAACCCTCTTCGCGGAACACCAATTTATAACAACGCGCCGCATCTTCGCTTAGCTCAACACCCGGGCCCAACAACGGCAACTTAAAGGCCTGCAACTTAGCGCGCTGCTCGTCGGTTAATTCGCGGTAAACAGCAAGCGGTGCTGCATCATGTGGAAGCCATGCAACGTCTTCTTCGCCAACGACTGACTTTACAAAGTGAGTGGCAGCGCGATTCCATAAAAACGATTGGTACGCAAATAAGTGAATCGTTTTTTCGCGTGACGCAATGCCACGTTCAATCGCACCAACAAAGTCGTCGCCATTTTTATGCAAAAACTCAAACACCGAAGAACCGCGACGATGCTTAGTGTAACTAGCAAGTTCTTCCCAGTTACCCCAACGACGCTGAATGCCATGCTTAAACTTTTCAATCGCTTCGTGGCCATAAGGCGACGGCGCCGCCAACATTGCGCGCAACGCCAATTCGGGTTGCCCTTTCAGCAACTGGCGCACCACGAAACCTTGGCCGTGACGCAAACAACCAAAACGCTGGTCATCGAAATAATTAGGAATATGCAGTTTATTCAACTCGAGCATGTTCACCCGCAACCGCCGCATATCGTCGGCTTCAAGATCACGCACCATGATCTCAAACGAATTACCCTCGCTGTCAGTCGATTCAACATGACGGTTGGTCTTACCCAACATACGAATGGTCAACGACTGGTCGCGGAAGCTGACAGTTTTACCGCCCTCAACCGTCATCACTTGCGAAGTGATACCATCTTTGTCTTTTAAGCCAGCGTACTTAACAGCGCTGCGATCAACGCCCGCGCCCTTCGCCAAAATATCGGCGGCCTCGAAGGTGGTTAAGCCCTTTTTGGTAATACGATAAATCGTATAGTTGCCCCCCATGTGCGGGAGGGAGTCGTCGTCTAGCAATTCGCTAACACGGAAATCATTTATGGTGCGTTTTAATCGCATGGGTCATTTACATTATGCAGTGGTAGACGGGAAATACCGTCGTGCATATTGTAACCGATTATCAAATTACTGCACTAATCAATAGCCGCCCTAACCCCACGGCCCAACACGCGCCTCTCGCCACTTCCCTAAGTTGCGCAAAGTCACCCGCAAATCTTTTGGATAAGGCGCTTCGATGTACAGCATTTCGTCGCTACCAAACTTAGGAATGTCGACCGAATGCGCATGCAAGGTCAAATGATCAATCATTGGCTTTTCAGGACGCCCTGCCTTGGGGCGGTAGTCGCGTTTAATCTGCGACAACATAAAATTTTCTGCTCCGCCATAACGCGGATCGACCACCAACGGGTGCCCGATCGATGCCATGTGCACGCGAATTTGATGAGTGCGCCCAGTCTTAGGACGCGCCTCAACCAATGTGTAACCATGAAAAAGCTGAAGCGCTTCGTATTCGGTTAGTGATTCTTTGCCGTGCTTATAAACACGCATTAAACCACCGGCACGCGCATCAGGCGCAATCGGCGCGTCAACCACACCCGGATAATGAACCTCGCCCAAAACCAAAGCATGATATTTTTTATCTACCTTTCGATTAGCAAACAGTTCGCGATAATACTGCTCTGCCTCAAGCGACAAGGCATAAAGCATCACCCCAGTAGTGCCCAAATCGATACGATGCAAAGCACGTGGACGTTGCTGCAGTGGACCTTCGGCTTCGCGTTTTTGCGCCCAACTTAAAAGCGCCCCACTAAGATGCAAAGGATGCTCTCCCCAACGACTTGGTTCGACCGGAATACCGGCTGGCTTATTCACCGCGACCAAGTGTTCGTCTTGATATAAAATTTCCAAATCAAGATTCGCGCTTTTAATACGCTTTTCGCTGCTCATGTCATGTTCAATTAATACTAACTGACCTTCTTTAAGCTTGGCGCTTGGCAATACCGTCATGCCCTCGATGTTTATCGCGCCCCCACGAATCAAATCACGCAATCGCCCTTTTGCAATATCGGGCCAATGCGCCACCACGTATTCATCGAGTAGACATCCTTTCCATTCTGCAGTTACTGCGAGGCTTTCCATTAATCGTTTTTTATGGGCAACCCATCGTCGCCGGTTTCTAGTGCAAGCAAATCAGGGATATTTCGGTAGCGACCCTTAAAGTCTAAGCCAACGCCTACCAAAAACAAATCTTCGGCTAGGTCGATTGCCGCAGCATCAGGAGCGATATCAATTGCACGTCGCGCTGGCTTGTCGATCAGCACCGCAATAGTAACTTTGGACGCGCCCATTTCATCTAACAAAAACTTGCGCGCGTAATTCATGGTGCGCCCCGTATCTAAAATGTCGTCCATAAGCAAAATGTGTTTGCCTTTAACGTTCTCTTCTTTCGGCACCCAGTCCGCTTGCGCTTCGTTTTGCGGGGATGTCGCATCGCCATAAGTTTGAATACGGATAAAATCCATCACTAAGCCGGCGGGCAGGCGTCGCACTAAATCTGCAGCAAAAATCATCGCGCCACCCATTATCGGGATGGCCGTCACCTCGTCGTCGCCGAGTAGAGGTTGGAGTTGTTCGGCGAGGCCATCGAGGGCTAAAGAAACCCCAGCGGCATCGAGAATTTGGCGGTGCTTGTAGCGCTGCATGGCGCTTAGGATAACATCTTGTCGATTATTGCGTTCAAAGTTTGACTCGGACGCATTGCCGCAGCCGCCATTTCGTTATTTGGATGAAAGTATCCGCCTAAATCGACTGCCTGACCCTGCGCAGAAAGTAATTCGGCAAGAATAACATCTTGCTTGTCACTCAATTCAGCAGCGACACTCGTAAAGCGCGCGCTTAATTTGGCGTCGTCAGCCTGGGCCGCCAACTCTTGCGCCCAGTACATCGCCACATAAAAAGATGAGCCGCGGTTATCAAGCTCATTAACTTTACGCGAAGGCATACGTGAGTTTTCGAGGTATTGGCCAACCGCGCGATCGAGGGTCGCCGCTAACACGCCTATTTGTGCGTCACCGCTTGTCTGGGCAGCGTGCTCAAATGAAGGGACTAAGGCGCAATATTCACCTAAGGAATCCCAGCGCAAATGCCCCTCGCCAACTAATTGCTGCACATGTTTAGGTGCTGAACCACCAGCGCCTGTTTCGAACAAACCACCGCCTTGTAGCAATGGCACAATCGACAGCATCCGTGCGCTGGTGCCCAATTCTAAAATCGGAAACAAATCGGTAAGGTAATCACGCAACACATTGCCAGTAACTGCAATAGTGTCTTCGCCACGACGCACACGCGCGAGTGAGAATTTCATAGCGTCGACAGGCGCCATGATTTTTATTTCTAAACCGGATGTGTCGTGGTCTGGTAAATAGGCCTCGACCTTTGCGATTAATTCGGCATCGTGTCCGCGGGCAGCATCGAGCCAGAAAATCGCCGGCGAGCCGGTTGCCCGCGCGCGCGCAACGCCTAATTTAACCCAATCACGAATAGCCTCATCTTTAGCTTGGCACATTCTAAAAATGTCGCCGGTTTCAACTGCTTGTTCAAGCAGGACATTTCCTGAAGAATCGACCACGCGCATAGCACCCTTGGAAGCAGCAAAGAATGTTTTGTCGTGCGAACCATACTCTTCGGCCTTCTTCGCCATCAATCCAACATTCGCCACGTTGCCCATAGTCGATGGATCAAATTGGCCATGCTGTTGACAATCTTCAATCGTCGCTTGATACATAGATGCGTAACACCGATCAGGCACCATCGCAATCGTATCTTGCAGTGCGTCATCGTTATTCCACATGCAACCACCGTCGCGCACCACTACTGGCATTGAAGCGTCGATGATGACGTCGTTCGGCACATGCAAATTAGTAATACCCCGCCGTGAATCGACCATCGCTAAGTCAGGGCCCGTCGCATAGCAAGCCTGGATATCCGCTTCTATTTCGGACTTTTTATCTGCCGGCAACCGATCAAGTTTACTTAACACATCAGCTAAACCAAAATTTACATTAGCGCCAATTTCAGCGAGCGTGTCGGCATGTTTATCTAATGCCGCAGCAAAATAAACAGAAACGCAATGTCCGAACAACACCGGGTCGGAGACTTTCATCATCGTTGCTTTAAGGTGCAGCGACAATAACACCCCGTCCTGTTTAGCTGCGGCCATTTGTGCTGCAAAAAACGCACGAAGCGCGGTGACGCTCATTACCGAAGTATCGATTACCTCGCCCGCAAGCAGCTCAATGCCGTCTTTCAAGACATTGACGTCATTGCCTTTTGCAACAAATTCGATGCGCACCGTAGTCGCTGCACTTAATGTCGTAGAACGTTCGCTACCATAAAAGTCGCCATCGCTCATGTGCGCAACCCGCGTTTTAGAACCACTAGTCGGCCAATCTTTCATCATTCGATGCGGAGATTTTTGCGCAAATGCTTTAACCGCAGCAGCAGGACGACGGTCAGAATTTCCTTCACGCAAAACCGGATTTACCGCCGACCCCAACACCGATGCATATCGAGATTGGATGCTGCGCTGTTCATCATTTTGCGGTTCTTCTGGGTAAACTGGCACATCAAAGCCTTGCTCGCGTAATTCGCTAATCGCATCTTGTAGCTGCGGCACCGAGGCACTTATGTTGGGCAACTTAATAATATTTGCCTCAGCAGTCTTCACCATTTCACCGAGGCGACTTAACTCGTCGGGTATGCGCTGCGCGTCGTTAAGACCCTCAGGGAAATTCGCCAAGATACGCCCTGCCAAAGATATGTCAGCCGTTTCAATGCTGAGATTGGTTTTATTAGTGTACGCCTGTAGTACCGGCAAAAGGGAATAGGTGGCGAGCGCGGGTGCTTCGTCGACTAATGTCCAGGTTATTTTGGAAGATGACATGCCGGATATTATATATCACAACGGCTTATCTAGAGTGCGAAAAGAAAAACTTCCATGCATCAGGAAACTGGCACATCTCTACCAAATCTAGCCGCTAGCTTACCACCCAAAATCGCCGCTGGGATATACGCCAAACCAAGATCAGCAACTAAAAACCAAACAGGTGCAGGAAGCGAGAAAGCCATCATGCATCCGCCGATTAAAAAAAACAGGCCGATGACTAAAGCCATGCACGACTTGTGGCTTGCAGCAATTAAATAAGCAGCGCCGGCACCTACCAAAGTACCAAGGGCATGAGCCAGTAACGGGAAAACAAAGTGCCGCGACTCAAACAAATGTGCGCCCGCCTTCATGCTTTCGAGGTCAGTAACATCGACCCCATCAGGAGGAGGAATGATCATTGGGCCCACAGTGATGAGGGCCATATTCGCAGCAGAGCCGACAATTAGACCGAAAAGAACAGCAATGGCGTTTTTTAGCATGATTAACAGTATATGTTAATCATGCTGTGTCGGACGAAATTACTACTTAAGTATTTGAAAGTCTGACGGGATATGAATATCACGCGACCAATTTTGAAATGGTTCAGGATGCAACTCAAAGTACAAATTTTCATAGCCCTTAAGTTTAATCCTTAACAACAGAGTGGTCATAGGAGTCTCAACCAAATGTCGATAATCGCTAGCGTTTTTTTGCAACCTAATACGCTGGCGATTAACTGAAGCACGTCGCACCCCCTCGGGTAATTTCTCGCCCTTTGCCTGATTCAACGCCATGCTTAAATCACTTCGACTATGCCCCTTGGCAGCCAACCACCCCTCATCGAAAATCAAATTGCCCTCGATTACAAATGGACGGCTTTCATCGACTGTGTATTCGCCAATGTCAACAACATTAGAGCTGTCACGTAAATCAACATCGATTTTTGGCTCCCACATTGCAGCGTGGCCTGCGCCTAACACCTTGCCTGGAGTATAAAGAGGTGTAATAGACAAGCTCACCGGAATATCAGGCAGCCCCAAAAGCTCGAAATAGCCATGTTCGTCAGTTAAAACATAAGACAAATTTGACCCCCAGTTATGTGGCGTTGCACCTTCAGCGACTTCTTCATTGGAGTAACACATAACTTGCATGCCTGCAAAAGCATTGCCGTCTTGATTTACCAATCGACCGCGAATCGTCTTCATGCCTGTGCCAAGGTAGATGTCTCCGAAGTCGAAGGCGCTACCTGCTCTTAGTAAATAATCTGTAGGAGAAGGTGGATTCCAATTTTTATTTTCTGGCACCATCGCCTCATCAACAAAAATCTGTAAGCGTTGATTACCCGGAAATAAATTATTCATAGCAAAGGTGCCATCTTCTTTAGTTACATCTTCTTTAGCGATTGAACCATGAATCGCGTCAATGCCGACTAAGCGCACTAACACCCCGGATACCGGCTGGCCATCGGGGTTAAGCACTCGCCCTGATGCATTGGCTGAAAGAGACACAGTTAACTCGATATTTTCATTAGCACTAGGTTGCAGATCAATGAACTGCTTCGACAGCTCGGTGATATAACCACCAGACAATGAATCGCTTTCAACCTTCACCCAGTAATGTTCTCTGCCAGGCAACTCGAACCTAAAATCAGATTGCGCTCGACTAATCTCGAAAGTGCCTAACTGTTCATCGTTATGCAACACCACCACCCTGCCTTCAAAAATTTGGATGCCTTCGCTATCGACAATGCGACCAGTAATTACACCCGGCGGAATGTCTTCTTTGCGCAGCGCAATTGCCTCTTCAGCTTCTAGAGCCAGCTCTACAGGCTCTAGTTCGGTGCGCTCGACCGCCGCAATTGGCAAAGTTAATGCCGGTGCAGCAGCTTCTGCGATAATTACTGCGGGCTGCTCTTTAGTCGAGGAGCCCGCAGTGTTTTGTTGAGGCCACATAAGCCATGCGCAAAGCACCACTAATGAGCCAAATAGTAATAAGGTTATTTTATTCATGTTTTGATTATACAACCAAACCAATGGCCGCCAACAGCTTCACGATATCAAATACTCCTGCCAGGAAATCGTATATATGGCTATCGCCATCGTCGCCCTCATCGCCATTGTCTGAATTAGGATCAGGAACCCCATCTTTCTTGCCGCCTTCGCCCCCCTCACCGCCTTCACCACCGGAAAACAGACCATCGCCACCATCTCCGCCGTCGCCACCATCGCCGCCACCATCTACTCCGTCGCCGCCATCGCCGCCGTTACCGCCGTCGTCGCCTGAAAAAAAGCCGTCGTCGCCATGACCGCCATGGCCGCCGTCGCCACCGCTACCACCATAATCGCCACTTTCGCCACCATCGCCGCCGGAGCCACCATCATCTGAACCGTAACCGTCGCCGCCATCACCACCATCGCCGCTGCCGTAGCCATCGCCGCCAGGGCCACCATTGGGTGGGGTGCCGGCCGGAGCGCCAGGTGTACCTTGTGGAGTGTCGCCCGGCCATCCGTCGTAGCCAGCTGGGTGCCCATAGTGGCCATTGGCGCCGAAGGTGTAGCCCGAAGGGTAGTCATAGTAAGACTGTGCGGTTGCACCACCAGCCGAGAGAAATAGCGCGAGCAGCGCAATAAAGAGTGATTTTATTTTCATGTTATTGATTAGGATTAGGGCAAACTACCCCGTCATAAATGAAGACGGCCAAGCACAATCGCGACACCTATTTATTTGTAACTACATATACCAATATGTTACGCTTATCGCTAATGGCTCCATCACACAACGTCCTAGTGGTTGAAGACGACCCAGACCAGCGCGCCCTACTCGAAGCTGGCCTCAGTCAACAAGGCTACCGCGTGTCCGCAGTTCGCGACGCTCGCACTGCACTGCACCGCTTGGCGCTAGAGTCATTCGACATAGTAGTTTCAGATTTAGGCCTGCCCGGCATGCGCGGCGACGAGTTACTACGCCACATTCGCAATGTCGATGCAAATTTACCGTTTTTAATGCTCACTGGCGAAAACGACGTAAAAACTGCCGTCCAAGCTGTGCGTGATGGCGCTGACGAATACATGATGAAACCAGCGAGTGTTGCATCGGTTGCACAGCACATTTCCAGCGCTATGAGCCGTCGCAGCAAAACTATTGCCGATGACCGCAAATTAAAGAATGCCGATATGGCTGAGGTACGCGCGTTTTTGACTGGTGTGCAAGCGCTAGTAAACTCTCTCGAAACCAAAGATAAGTACACTCGCGATCACTCTAAGAAAGTCGCTGCCTTCGCCGTAAGAATGGCGCGCGAAATTCCGGGGATGACGAAACAGCAAATCCGCGAGATTCGTATTGGCGCATGGCTACACGACATCGGCAAAATTGGTATTCCGCTAACCATTTTGCACAAAGAAGGCAAACTCACCGACGAAGAATGGGATACCGTAAAATTGCACACTATTCATGGTGCAAAAATTCTCGAGCCACTATCTAAAAGTTACCCCGAAGTGCAACGCATTGTGCGCCACGAACACGAACGCTGGGATGGCAACGGCTACCCTGATGGCGTTGCTGGTAACGATATCCCCCTGGGCTCACGGTTGATTATGATTGCCGACACCTACGACGCGATTTGCTCTGATCGCCCTTATCGCAAAGCGCTACCTGGTGAAGCGGCGCTCGAGATTATTCAGAAAGGTGCTGGCACTCAGTTTGATCCAAATCTTGTGCCTATTTTTGAAGCAACTTATAAAGAATTTCCGTGTGCTACTACTACAAGTTCGCTGCCGCAATAGCGCTCGCAGTTGGTGCGCTGCATCCGGCGGCGATGTCGCACCTTAATTTAAAGTTTAGCGACAACGAGGTCGTTGCCACTCTAAAGCTTCAAGAGTTAACTTTACGCGAGGTCACTCACTTTAAGATCGATGCCAACGGCGATGAACATATCACTCAGGTAGAATTCGAAAACGCTTGGCCACAAATCGATTCACTGTTACAGTCTACATTTTGGTTCGAGGCAAGCGGCGAAAGAATCACCGTCGACTTTACCCCAATTGAATATCTCGGCGACGTCCACCTCAATGACATTGTGCTTGGCGCTACATTCAACGTTGCTGATTCTGGCAATGACTTCAGCGTACACTCCGACCTTTTTTTAGAATCTGGCAATCCCAAACATAAAACATTTATTACTGTCGATGGCTTCGGCGCCGAGCCCTTGCACTATATGTTGTCAAATAAAGAGCGCGACTACTTGCTGCACTTACCGACACAATTCGAAACTTTAAGTAGCTACACCACCCTCGGTTTCGAACACGTTTTAGAAGGATACGATCATTTAGCATTCTTGCTCGCACTGCTGTTCGGGGTAGCAAGCTTGCGCAAATTAGTTTATGCGATTACTGCATTTACTATTGCCCACTCTATCACTTTAGCCTGTTCGGCATTGGGCATAATTTCTCTACCATCATCATTCGTCGAGCCGGCGATTTCGATTAGCATTATTGCAGTGTTAGTCGCGCATTTGAAGCAAGGCGCCCAAAACTCAAATCCGGCCATTCCGGCCTTTGCCTTTGGTTTATTACATGGTTTTGGATTCGCCGGCGTACTCGGAGAAATCGGCTTGGCCTCGAATGCAAAAGTTATGTCACTACTCGGATTTAATCTAGGCGTAGAATTTGGGCAGCTCACATTCATTATCCCGGTAATTGCACTATTGTCGATAAGCAAAAAATATCTGCGACATATTCCGTTAAGTAGTTTGGCACTACCCCTACTTGCATTCGCCATGAATTTCATCGGAATCTACATCGGTGTTGCCGCTGCTGCAGTTTGCATCTTTTTGCCTTGGCCAAAGAACAGTGCTAACATCAAACTTAATGCTTTATTCATCAACTCAGTTTTGATTCTAATCGCATTCAACGCTGGCCGATGGTTGGCTTAATGGTATTCAATACCTTCCGCCGCCAACAACAACTTTTTATAGCTCAGTCCGCCAGTAAAGCCGCCAAGACCTTGGCCGCTAGCTAAAACACGATGTCATGGAATCACTAACGGCACTGGATTCTTAGACATAATATTACCGACTGCACGAAAAGCCTTGGGCGAACCAGCAAACTCGGCAACTTCTTTATATGACAGCGCCTGCCCCACATTAATATTTTCAACAACCTTATATACCTTAGTTGAAAATTCAGCCGCCTGTGGAAACACATACTCTCCTGGAAATTGCGGACCACCACCGCTCAAGTAATCGGCTAAATATATTTTTAGCTGGGTAAGGCTCGGGCAAGGCGATTTTACTTTTTCAAGACTGCGCACTTCTTTCAAAAAACTTTTACGCCACGACAATTCAAGTAGTCGTCCATGTGAATCGAAGCTGAAGCCGATATCGCCGAATTTATCTGTATCTACTAGCGCGCCGTATGTTGCTGATTGCATGCTAGAATAGTAACATGTCTCGCACTCTTGCTCGCGTCACCAAACTGGTACAAGTCGACGGCCACGCACACCAGCTACTTCATTTAACCGAAGTGGGTGGCAAGCGACGCCTCGAGGTGATGATAGGCCGAGCTGCGTTGCATGCGATTCGTAGCTCGTTGCTCGACGACAAAAACGTACGGCCAATTACTAGCGAATTGTGTGCGTCGGTAATCGGCGGGCTTAAGGGCACAGTACATGAAACCGAAATTCATGATTACGACAATGGAACTTATTTTGCCGAACTTCGCCTCAGTAGCAATGACGGTTCTGCCCCGATTGCACTAGATTGCCGGCCATCAGATGCGATTGCTATTTGCCTGCAAGTCACGGCACCGATTTACATTAGCGAGACGGTGTGGGACAAAGTTAACCCAAAATAAAAATGGCGGAGAGGGGGGGATTCGAACCCCCGGACCCTCGCAGGTCGCTGGTTTTCAAAACCAGTTCATTCGGCCACTCTGACACCTCTCCGCACTTAAGCGGCAAAGTTTAGCGAGTCGAGGCGATTATCACAATATGTTTTAGCGATTTACCATCACTTGAGACAATGGTTTTTTAATCACAGCCGCTGCCGGCACTTCGCACCTTGCTGCCGGCCATCCTATTGGTATTAGCATATAAGCACGTTCGTTATCGGGCCGACCTAAAACATCTGCTAGAAACTTCATCGGGCTTGGAGTATGAGTCAGGGTCGCAAGACCTGCAATTTGGGCAGCAGCAAGCAACATCCCTGTAGCAATACCCACGGATTCGTCTGAGTAATACACATTACCGCCATCGTCATCCTTCACTAACCGGAACACCACAATCAACCACGGTGCCGTCTCAAGAAACATCTTGTCGGCATCAGTGCCAAGCGGTGCTAAGTCATCTTTCCACTGATCGGAAGCGCGGTTTTCATAAAATTCACGCTCTTCAACTTCGGCAGCCATCCGAATTTTTTTCTTTAACTTAGGATTACTTACGCAAACGAACCTCCAGGGCTGCTTATTCGCTCCACTCGGAGCCGTCGAGGCACACGCAACAACTTCTTCAATCAACGCGGACGGCACCCCCTCGTCTGAAAAATCGCGAACCGACCGCCGCTGCCCTAACACTTTGCGCAGTTTTTGAACTGCAGTTAATGGCTCATTCGGGCAGTAAGGCTGATGAGTAATGAATTTCGGAGATTTCATTTAGACATCTTAACTAAAGTATTGTCTAATATTAAGCGCATCGCTACACTTTGCCCCGCTTTGTGGAGAGATGGCAGAGTGGCCGAATGCGGCACCTTGCTAAGGTGTTGAACCGTTTTGACGGTTCCGAGGGTTCAAATCCCTCTCTCTCCGCCAGCATTTTATGAACCTAATTCACCCAGCCGACCTTTACAATCGCCAAGTGTTAATTCTTGGCCTCGGGTCATTCGGCGGCGGAGCAGGATGCGCGCGGGCCTTACATGAATTAGGTGCAAAAGTTACTGTTAGCGACTTACGGCCGGCGTCCAAACTTGAAGAAAGCGTAAATAGTTTAGCTGGCTACCCTATCGAGTTCGTCTTCGAAGAACATCCCGAAAGCCTTTTTGAACAGGCCGATGTCATCGTGGTTAACCCTGCGGTGCCTAACCAGTCTCCCATCTGGAATCTAGCGCGCAAGCACAGTTGCGAATTAACGACCGAAGTCAACTTGGCAATTGCATTCAGCGCCCACATCAAAACTGTTGCCATTACTGGCACACACGGCAAATCGACCTGCGCATCTATTTTGCATCATTTATTGGGCGAAAATACCTTGCTGGCAGGCAATCTAGGTGGCTCATTTCTTGAGCAGGTAATGAGCAAGCCTGATCTAGAGACAATTGTGGTCGAAATGTCGTCTTTTCAGTGCGAGCGCCTTGTAGCCCCAAGCGGCTGGCCCCACATTGCTATTCTCACTTGCTTCGGCGCAGACCACCTCGACCGTCATGGCGATTTGGCTGCCTATGCCGTGGCTAAGCGGCGCTTACTTGAATACCAAGATGAAAAATGCTTCACGCTAGTCTCAGGCAATGACGATGAGTCCCAACACTGGACTCGCGCTGCTCACGGTAATTGGATGGAGTTGAGCAATTGCAATATCGAATCTTTTGGGCTGACGATTGATGATTTGCCATTTCATGAAGAATTTAGATTTCCGTCTATGTTCGCCGCTCTTCAGGCCCAAAGGATTTTAAAAAGCGATGGTGCAAAGCTTAGCAATTGGCCTGGGCTCGAACATCGGATGCAAAGTTTCACTGATATTTATCAGCGCAAGATTGTGAATAACGGCGTTGCAACTCATCCTGATCCTACGGCGGCTGCCTTGGACTCAATTAGTGGCAAAAAAATGTTGTTGGCTGGCGGCCATGACAAGCTGCTAGACCTTTCTGAAGTAATTCGTGCCGTTCGCAAGAAAACTCGTCTACATTTGCACTCGGCTGGAGGTGCACGCTTGGCTCAACTGTGTTCTGAAGCAGGCATTTCAAGCGTTTTTCACGATAGTTTTCGAGAAGCAGCTGAGGCTGCCTTGTCAGATCTTGCAGCGGATGAAACTCTATTGTTCTCGCCTACCTTCGCATCTTTCGACGAATTCAATAATTTTAGTGAACGTGCGCAACTTTTCCTAAAATTAACCGAAGATACACCTACCAATAGGGTGTGACCAAATCGCCAATAACTACTATTAACAGCATGAAGTGCCAAGCCTGCAATAAATTTGCCGCGACTGTCCATCAGCTCGATGTCGAATACTCGAGTGATGGCGATGCTGAATTTATAAATAGCGATTATTGCTCGCGCTGCGCTAAAAAAATGGGCCTTAATGTGTCTAACACTGAAAATTTCCCACAAGTTATTAGCGTTTTAACCAAGGCCTTATTTCCGCCTAACGACAAAAGCAAAAGTAAGAAATCTTCGCCCATTAAGCCCGAAAAGCATGAAGAAGCTCAGGGCATCCTCAGCTGCGAGAAGTGTGGTTGGACTCTAGATGATTTCAGGCAAACAAGCCGCCTGGGTTGTCCTAATGACTATATTGTGTTTAAAGAATACCTATCAGACGTATTTGAGCGCATGCATGGTCAAACAAAGCACGTTGACTGGCGTACAGACAACCAACTTGAGCAGCTTAATGAGAAACTACAGCAAGCTGTCGAAACCGAAGATTACGAGGCTTGTGCTAAGCTGCGCGACCAAATTAGTAACCTCCAAACTGAGCTCAACAAAGATTTAAGTTCAGACGGTTAATTTCCGATAAATAATTGGGCAAAATGCCCCAATTCATCATGTTTGACAGATTCACACAAAGAGCTAGAAAAGTAATGGGATTCGCCCGCCGCGAAGCCCAAGAACTCAATCACGAGTACATCGGTACTGAGCATATTTTGCTCGGGCTCATTCGCGAAGGAAACGGGGTAGCAGCAGGCGTCATCTCTTCGCTTGGCATTAACCTCGAAGCCATGCGTAAAGAGGTACTCAAAAACCTAACTGTGCGTCCAAAGCACGAGCCGTCAATGCAAGTGCCGTTTACTCCGCGCGCTAAGAAGGCTGTCGAGCTTGCTCTCGAAGAGGCAAAAAACATCGGACATGGCCATGTAGGTACCGAGCATTTGTTACTTGCACTGCTTCGCGAAAACGAAGGTATCGCGCCACACATCTTACGCACAATGGGTTGCCGACTTGAAGAGGTTCGTGAATCTGTGATTGAATTCATCGGTGGCATATCAAATGACGAAGGCGATGCCGACGTTGACATGCCTCACATTGAACACCACGATGGCGACACAGCCCCAGCCCGCAGCAAAACTAACACACCTGCTCTTGATGGTTTCGGACGCGATCTTACCGAAGCATGTCGTAGAGGCGAGCTCGACCCTGTTATTGGCCGCGAGAGTGAAATAACTCGTGTTGTGCAAGTTTTGTCGCGACGTACTAAAAATAATCCCGTACTACTAGGTGAACCAGGCGTGGGTAAAACTGCAATTATCGAAGGCTTGGCGCAGTCGATTGTTAATGGCACTACTCCTGAAATTCTTGCCGACAAACGCATTATCTCTCTAGATTTGCCTGGAATGGTGGCGGGTACAAAATACCGTGGCCAGTTCGAAGAGCGCATCAAGGCAGTAATGGCAGAGGTTAAAGCTGCTAAAAATGTGATCTTGTTTATCGACGAAATCCACACTCTTGTTGGTGCCGGTGGTGCCGAAGGAGCGATTGATGCAGCTAATGTTCTCAAGCCTGCCCTATCTCGCGGAGAAATCCAAGTTGTAGGTGCTACTACTCTCGACGAATACCGTAAAAACATCGAAAAAGATGGTGCTCTCGAGCGCCGTTTCCAGTCAGTACGAGTCGAGCCTCCATGCCGCGATGACACCGTAGCCATTTTGGCTGGTTTACGTTCGCGTTACGAAGATCATCACAAAATAAGTTATAGCGATGAAGCACTCGAGGCAGCAGTTGATCTAAGTATTAAATACATCAATAACCGCTTCTTACCTGATAAGGCCATTGACGTAATTGATGAAGCTGGCGCACGTGTTCGCTTGGGCTCATTGACTCCACCACCCGACGTTGAGGCTATCGACCTCGCGATTAAAGAGCACGAGCAAGCCAAAGAACATGCAGTTGCAAATCAAGAATTCGAGTTAGCGGCTAGCCATCGCGATCAGGCATATGAGGCAAAGCGTCAACGCGAAAACATGCTTGCTGCCTGGAAAAACTCTGAAAACGAGCCTGAAACTCGTCCATTGGTTAATCGTGAAATCATTGCTGCAACAATTGCGTCAATGACAGGTATTCCTGTACAAAACTTGGCTAAAGAAGAGGCCGAGCGTTTGTTACAAATGGAAGACGAAATGGCCCAGACTGTTATCAATCAAGATGAGGCAATTAGTGCAGTTGCGCGAGCCGTCCGCCGTAGCCGCTCTGGGATTAAAGACCCTAACCGCCCTACTGGTTCATTTTTGTTCTTGGGCCCATCTGGCGTTGGCAAGACTTGGTTGTCTAAGCAGTTGTCGCAGTTTATGTTCGGCAGCGAAGATTCTTTGATTACCATCGACATGTCTGAATTCATGGAGAAGCACAACGCTTCACGATTGGTAGGATCGCCTCCGGGCTACGTCGGCCACGAAGAAGGTGGTCAACTTACCGAACAAGTGCGTCGCAAGCCTTACAGTGTGATTTTGTTTGACGAAATCGAAAAGGCTCATCCTGATGTGTACAACATGTTGTTGCAAATCATGGAAGAAGGTCGTTTGACTGATTCACTTGGCCGTCATATTGATTTTAGAAATACTATTATCATCATGACTTCTAATGTTGGCGCAAACGTGGTGCAGTCTGGTGGTGGCCTCGGCTTTACCACTTCAGAAGAAGACACAACCAAGCGTGTTAAAGAAGGGATCATGGAAGAAGTACAACGCCAATTCCGCCCTGAATTCTTGAACCGTCTCGACGAAATAATTACTTTCAATCCTTTGCAAAAAGACGATCTTTACCGCATCATCAATATCGAGATGAAAAAGGTCGAAGAGCGTATGGCCGAAAAGAAAATTACTTTCGCACTCAGCGACAAGGCTCGCGATTTCTTAATCGACAAAGGCTTTCATCCAGAATACGGTGCGCGTCCGTTGCGTCGTACAATCGAACGCTTTATCGAAGATCCGATGGCCGAAGAGTTGTTGCGTAACAACATCAAGTCTGGCTCATTCTTAGAAATGGATTTAGATAAAGAAGGCGAGAAATTAAGCTTTCACGCGATACCTAGCGAGGCGGCTGAAGTCGAAGACCAGAAAGCGACTAGCGATTCTGCAGACGAATAAGACTCTGGCGAGTGTACAGATAAAAGCCTAGGCTACTAAGCATTAAACCTGCGATGTAGCCTAGGCTTATCGCTTGAATTTGGCTTAGATTGTAGGCGGCGTAGTTGTGCGCGCCGTAAAGTGCTAGCGGGATGACGCAGACGAAGGTGCGGATAGTGGCTGTAAACAATCCTGGACGCGGGCGTTGCAAGCCATCGAAGGTAGCGCGCGCGAGCAAGAATGGCGCCAAAAACAAAATGGCGATTGGTGCGAGATAAATAACTTCTTGAGTTGCGTTTTGCGTTGCAGCAGAATCAGATAAGGCGCTAGCGATTTTTGGGCCAACGAAGTAAACGATTGGGGTTACGAAGGCAATAACGTAAAGCACGGATGCGCGCATGCCGGCAAATAACTCAAAGCGGATGACATCGTTTTTACCTTCACCATGCAGGCGAGCGATGAGCGGCAACATTGCCACGGATGCGGCGATAATTGGCATCATCAGGAAACGAGTGGTGCGGTCAAAAATGGACCACGCTGCGAGGGACGAAACGGAATCGGCAGTATCTTTAAGGATGCCGTTAATGGCAAAGGTTTCTACTCCCATCAACACAAAGGTTATGGATGATGGAATTGCGATCCATAAAATGCTGCGTACTGGTTTGTCTAGGGTGCCAGGCACATGAGATTTGGTGTTTTCTATCCGCTTACGCTCGTGAAAACGCGCGCGGGTAGTAGCGTAAACGAAGCCGGCGATTCGGCCAAGCACCGTTGAGAATGCGATCCCAAAAATACCCCAATTGAACACGAATAAGAAAAGTGCATTCAATGCGAGGTTGGTAACACTCGACCACAGCCCGGCCCACATTGTTGAGCGAGTGTCGTGATGAGCCTTGACTAACGAATCGGGCAAGATGGACCAAAACGAAGTGAATGCGGAACCAAGCATCATTACCGTGGCGTAAATCTTGAATTGCTTGGCGACGGTAGGGTCGAGACCAAGATGTTCGGCGGACGTCCACACTACGAAGGCAGTGAGGATGGCAAAACCACCTAAGCCTAAAATTATTTTATGGGTCGACTTTTTGATTTGCTCTACTTCGTCACTGCGGTTCGCGCCCATCGCAGCTGCAAGTCGTGAGGTTACGCCATTTGATGTGCCGACCCAGAAGGCTGTGAGTAAAAAGTCTAAGGGTAAGGTCAGGCCAATGGCAGCGATTGATGCGTCGCCGATTGCTCCGTCGAGGTCGCTGTGTAGAAGAGAGGCAAATATTGTGTCTACCCATGCAAAGGCCGACCGCAGCCAAAATGAAATGACTAGTGGAAGGGCTAAAGGGAGAAGGAGACTCTTTTTCACAGCAGGCGCGTGTAGAATTGGCGCCTATGTTAGCACTTCGCCCCATTTTGTTTTGTGCCTGCCTAGTTGTCGCGTGCGCCAAGGCCCCAGATGCAGCTTTGTTCTATGAGCAAGCCAAGCCACTAGCTACCGCACCCGCACCGACTACTGTTGCAATGTCGGTGCCTGAATCATGGCAGGCTATCGAAATCGACCAGCCCTTTTACCTAGCAAAATACGACCTTCCAAACGGTGGACGCGCCACGGTTTCTTATTTGGGCCCTAATACTGATTCTATCGCGATGAATATAGATCGCTGGATGGGTCAATGGACTGTTCCTGGCTCTACTCCTGAAGAAGCTCGCGATTTTTCTAATGAATTAATTGGCGATCAAGAGGTTTATAAGCTGCTGTTAAAAGGAACGCTAAATTCGACTGCGCAACTCGGCGGCGGCGACGCTCGCGACCATTGGATGTTAATTGGCGGAATTATGTTAAAAGAATTCGGCGCGGTTTATCTTAAGGTAATTGGGCCAGCCGACGACCTTGAAGGACAGGCAGCAACGCTATTTACTAATTTTGCTGCTGCCAATTTTGAGTCTAAAAATTAACAGGCTAAGTAGCGCCCCCAGAGTGTCAGCAAGGATGTCCTTTTGTGCATCCCATATGTCGCCCTGTGAGCCGAGCACTGCAATGCCGGCATCAGCATCAGCACTAATTGCATATTGCCATTCGAATAATTCATAAACCCCTGCAACACTAATGATGGCGAATAACGGGAATAAGTATAAAATCCAGCTGCTGTTGACTAATTTATTGCGTTGCAATATCTCAGCTAACGGAAAAGCGTAGAAGCCAACGCTGAAGTGTGCGATGCGATCGTAGTGATTGCGTTCGAAACCGAATGTGTCGGTGAACCAATCAAAGGGCACGCGCTCGAATGTGTAATGGCCACCTATCGTATGTAGGGTTATAAATATTGCCATAAGCGCAAGAGCAAGCCGACTGTAACGGTGGTAATAATTGCTAATGACAATTACTGCAACCACCAACAATACTGGAGCATTTTCGGCCCACCAAACTGCGCGATCGTATGGCTCGATGGCGCAGACAGCAAACAGAATTAGGTATGCGATGATTAGTTTTTTTGACATTTGACGTGTCGATTATATACGACCTCGTCGTACTGATGTGAAAACAAGTGAAGAAGACTCATTGATTGCTCTAAACAATCTTGCCGGAGTTGGTCCGGCACGTATTAACAAAATAATTGCCACTGGTCAGCTATGCGAATTTGTACAACGCCATCCTGATGCGGCGCAGTTAAATGACGATATGAAAAAGCAAAAAGAAACTGCGCGCCAAATGGGCGCGCAGTTTATCCCGTCATGGTCAGGATACTACCCAGAGTTGTTAGCGCACCTCGAACATCCCCCGCCATTGCTGCATGTTTTGGGCGATATAGATTTATTAATTAATCAACCACCGGCAGTGGCTATTGTTGGTGCGCGGGCCTGCACGCCCTATGGCCGCGAACAAGCTATGTTATTCGGCAAGTCTATGGCTCATGCACAAGAAACTATTATTAGCGGGGCTGCTCGCGGCATAGATATGATTAGCATGCAAGCATCAGTAAATGCTGGCGGCAAGGTAATTGCGGTATTAGGCTCTGGTTTAGATGTTTGCTATCCGCGCGAAGCTTTTCAAATGCTCGAGCAAATTATTGCTCAGGGCGGCCTAGTAATAAGTGAATTTTCCTTTGGCACTCGCCCGCTTGCTGGGCATTTCCCACGCCGTAACCGGCTTATTGCTGCAATGTCACGCGCGCTATTCGTTATTCAGGCCACTCAAAAATCAGGTACCATGAATACAACCGATTGGGCATTGAAGCTAGGCAAAGACATTTACGCCCTACCTGGCCCCATCGACGATATCGCCTGCTCCGGCACCAACTGGCTAATTCAAGAAGGTGCAATCCCAGTATTAAGTCGCGAAGATTTTCTACGTTCACTGCAAAGCTGCGCCCATTCAAATTTAAATGTCGAACAAATTGCGATAGTCGAATTATTGACAGAGCAAAATTGGCATCCAAATGAAATATCTGAGCAATTGTGTATTGGCGACGACCAAGTGCAGATGCAATTGCTAGAATTAGAGCTTCAGGGTCGGGTAAGCCGCACTGTTAGTGGTAGTTACCATTTGCTGGGTCCAAAATGAAAGTTATTTTAGTTCTCTTAGTTTGCTTCACCGTTGCTTGTAGCAGCGGTGATGAGTTGTCAACTGCTGCCGACATTACCGCCGAAATTGGTGTGATGCGGTTGGGCACAAGCGAAATTGCTAACGAGTTTTATGGTGGTCCAAGCAAAGAGGGTGCGCCCGATCTTTTCAGCATGGGTCGTACTGCTGTGATTTGCAATTCACCCTCTCGTCTATTAATCAGGCGCGAATCGAAAGAAGCTACTATTTTCACTACTACTGTCAGGTGTACTACAAAGCCAACCAAAGGAATGAGGTTTTCGGTTGTTGGTCGCAGCGGCGAAGAGATTACTTTGCTGCATTCTGTTACTACAGATAACACTCTTTGGCATCCGATGCGCGTCGAGGTCGACAGCAGTTTCGATGAAGTTTTGTTGGTTGCCGGCTACGAGTTAGCAGCAAATGCTGCATACGCTGGCCCTGAAGTTGCCTGGGCCAACTCGCAATTCAACGAAGCGACTCATCCTGCGCAGCCAGATGTTATTGTGATTAGCATCGATACTCTACGCAGCTCGGCGTTGTCGCATGCTCCATTCTTGTCAAGTCTGATTGCCCAAGGTCGCCATTACATTAACGCTTATTCGCCATCTAATTGGACACTCCCGTCTTTTGCATCTTTGGTTAGTGGCCTGACACCGCAACAACATCGTTGCACACGCAGCCCGTTTTCTGCTGATGCAACAGGTAAAAAAGAGATACGCAATTTTTATGCATTAGCTGATGTGCCTACTTTTGCTGAGGCTTTCCGCGATTCAGGTTATGCAACTGCATTTATCCATCAAAATCCGTTTCTAGAATCCTGGACAAACATCCAACAGGGCTTCGAAATGTATGCGCGCACCGCCGATCGTGTAGATTCATCTCAAACTTATGCACTTGACTGGTGGCGGCACAACCAACATCGCAAGCGCTTGCTGTTAATGCACTTCATGGAACCCCATTGGCCATACTCCGGCACTGACGATGCGCAAAAGTTCTTCGGCAAAGACATCAGTGATTTTTTGGCTAACGATAATACCTCGCAGCAACGAAGTGAATATTTTGATGTGAACGACAATATAAAAGATGAAGTCACTGCTGCTTATTACCAGCAAATAGAAAAACTCGATGCGCAAATTAAGTTTATGTTTAGCTTATTAAACAAAACCTCAAATAATTATGTAGTGGTTATTCATGTCGATCACGGCGAAGAATTGTGGGATCAGGGTTCATTCGAACACGGCCATAGTTTTGCCGACTGCGTGGTAAAGGTGCCGCTGGCGATTATTCATGATGGTCACATAAACTCCGAGCAAATCCCTAAGCCTGTCTCCGCTCACCATATTGGCAATTACCTGCTTGAATACCTTGGCATCGGCAGCGATATGCCTCCATCTGCCTTAGGCAGCAATCCCGTCGCTGATCGCAATGTGACTTCAACCCACCCACTTTACCGCTCTGCCATAGGCGGAAAAGTCATTCATGCCGATGGCTCATATTCAATTATTCACAACCATAATCTTTTATATGATGGCGAACGGGCTGACATCCCTAGCGATGTTTTGAAAACTTTAAGCCAACTCGGATACAGCGGGCATTAAGCGTTAGGCATTAGCAAAGTTGCCGAAAGGAAATAGGCAACCACAGCAAATCCTAGAACAACTGCCGCAAAAGTAATAGTGCGGCGCGGAATACTTGCGACTATTTCTTGCTTAGTATCAAAGCGATAGCAACTTGCCACTATTCCGAGTACTGCGCTGAAAAACAGCAGCAGTAAAATCATTATTATCGGTGAACCCATCATTAACGTTCTTCGGATTGGTTGGTTTCGAGAATAAGGATGTCATGTTCGGCGCGATTAAATGCATCTAGACTGGCGACTATATTGAAAAACCCAGCTGACGTTGTAAACAACAAGCCGGCGTCTTGATATGGCATAACCGAAGTAAATCGTGCAGATTCAGAGAGTAGCGCAGTCAACCAGCCTGGGCCGCCCATGCATATTTGCCCTACCCAATAATATGAATGGCGTTGGCGATCGAAGTCTGCCCAATCGCCAAGCATCATGCCTACGACGAACAGAGCCATTATCGAGCCGCCCAAAATCACTGCTTTAAATTTGCGGCCGCTGTACCAATGCCCTAGTCCGGGTATAGCTAAAGTTAGCAATGCTGCTTTGCCGGGATTTAACATTGCCTGCGCATGAGCATTTTTTACACTACTACGACTAACCATGCCAGCTGCGTGTGCGGCGCCGAACATTGACAACAAACCTGACATCGCAGACAGGACATATCCGAGGTTACGCCAAGGGATATCTGTTGGGTAACGTCCGCCAGATTCTATACTGTCGTACATTCGCGCTATTAATTGGGTGGTTAAAAAGTTACCTCCCTCAGGTATCAAAAAATAAATAATGGTGTTGCCGCCGATGCTGAGCGGACTGCCGTAGTCAAGTTGAGTGAAGTCAGCTAGATAGAAGCCGCTGAATAATAGCGCTTGACAAGTAACAAACCAAAAAATGGCCCAGCCCTTTTGTTGCTGCAAGAAATGGCCAAGGCCAGGGATTAGCACCGAAAACCAAACCGTGGATGCAATCTGCGCACGGGTGGATTCGTTAGGGGCTAGGTCTTGGGTTGTCATGGTGGGAGATTCTACAATCTTCTCATGGTTGTTTACCAAGACTCCGAGTACCGTTTGCTTTATCGCGACGTGGATCAGATGGGCGTGTTGTATTACTCGCGCTACCTCGACCTCTTCGAACTCGGACGCACTGAGTGGGTGCGCGATCAAGGATTTTCTTATCGCGACATGGAAGAGGTTCTTGGCTTGATGCTACCTGTCACCCATGCGCATTGTGATTACCTGTCATCGTTGCGATTTGACGATATAGCGCTGATTCGTACTTATGTAGTGGCATGGTCTGCGGCAACCGTGCGCTACGGCTATGAAATCTACGAAAAGAGCGAGATGCGTTTATGCGTGACTGGGGAAGTCGAGCTGGGATGCCTAACAAAGGACAAACATAAGCCGTCCAGGCTGCCTAGGTCGCTTTTAGAGGTGTTTGAGGCCGCTGCGCCTGACAAAAAGGGCAGAAAGCGTAATTAAGCACTAAAAGCATGGTATAATTACCATGTGCTTCGACTCACAAAAAAATCCGAATACGGACTCATGGCTTTGGCTTACATGGCCCAAAACGAATCCGTCTCCACCAGCGCCAAAGATATTGTCGCTGAATTAGACGTGCCACGCCGTCTGCTGGCTGAGGTGCTTAAAGATCTATCGCGCAGCTTGATAGTCAGTGGCACGCGTGGCCCTGGCGGCGGATACCGCCTGAACAAAAAGCCTGCCGACATTACTTTGTGCGAGGTTGTCGAATGCCTTGATGGTCCACTAAATGTCGCAGATTGTTCAGACAAGGGTGTTTGCGATCGTTCACCATCATGCATTATTAAATCTGGCGTTATCAAACTCGCCGAAGACATTCGCTCGGTTCTTACAAACGCCACTTTGGCTGATTTAGCCGAGGGGTCTCCCGACCACCAGCTGCATCCAGCTGCTGCCCAATCTGCCCTACCAGTTTTTCCGGTATAGTCATGTCCACCTCCGCCGCCCAACAAATTTACCTCGACTATCAGGCAACAACCCCTGTCGATGAGCGCGTGGTCGAAGCAATGCTGCCCTACTTTAATGCAAAGTTTGGCAACGCCGCTTCACGCAACCATCAATTCGGATGGGATGCCGAAAAAGCAACGACTGCGGCACGCGAAACTATTGCGGCTGGCATCAATGCTAAGGCACGCGAGATTGTGTTTACATCAGGTGCAACCGAGTCGAATAATTTATCGATTTTAGGTGTAGCAAAAATGTATGCTGCCAAAGGTAAACATTTAATCACCTGTTCGACCGAACATAAAGCGGTGCTCGACCCGATGGCGGCACTGCAAAATGAAGGTTACGAGGTTACGGTGCTCGACGTCGATGGCGATGGCAACATCAAGCTTAACGAGTTGCGTGAGGCCATCCGCGAAGACACGGTGTTGGTTAGTCTGATGATGGCCAATAACGAAATTGGTACTATTCACCCAGTTAAAGCGATTGGCGATATCTGCCACGAAAATGGGGTGTTGTTTCACACTGACGCGACGCAGGCTGTTGGCAAAGAGTTGATTGACGTTCAAGAAATGAACATCGACTTGCTGTCCGGCTCGGCCCATAAAATGTACGGCCCCAAGGGTGTCGGTTTTTTATATGTGCGTCGGCGTAATCCGCGCGTGCGTCTCGAGCCGATTTTTTACGGTGGTGGACACGAACGTGGCATGCGTTCCGGAACTTTGAATGTCCCAGGCATTGTGGGCATGGCTAAGGCATTAGAAATATGCTTGGCAGAACGCGAGGTCGAACATCAACGCATTTCGGCATTGCGCGATTCATTGCAGGCGCAACTTGCCGCCGAATTGACACACCTGTCAATTAACGGCGACGAAAACAACCGCTTGGCATGTAGCTTAAACATTAGTTTCGCTTACGTTGAGGGCGAATCCATGTTAATGGGCATGCACGGCATCGCAGTTAGTTCAGGTTCTGCTTGTACATCCGCAAGCCTCGAACCTTCTTATGTATTGCGCGCCATGGGTGTCGGTGACGACCTCGCGCATTCATCAATCCGCTTTAGCATCGGTCGCTTCACCACTCAACAAGAAGTCGACCGCGCTGCTGAACTTACAATTTCTACCGTCAAACGCCTGCGCGACATGTCACCTCTTTACGAGATGGCGCTCGAAGGTATCGACGTCGCCTCCGTCTCCTGGGGGGCACATTAATCATGGCATACTCCGATAAAGTAATTGATCACTACGAGAACCCGCGCAATGTAGGGTCACTCGATAAAGAAAGTAGCGACGTCGGCACCGGCGTGGTTGGCGCGCCCGAATGTGGCGACGTAATGAAGCTGCAAGTGCAAATCGAAGACGGCGTCATCACCGATGCTAAATTCAAAACATTTGGTTGCGGTTCAGCGATTGCATCTTCATCTTTAGCCACCGAATGGCTGAAGGGCAAGACTGTCGAAGAAGCAACTGAAATCCGCAACGTTGATATCGTTGAAGAGCTCGCGTTGCCACCGGTTAAAATACACTGTTCGGTGTTAGCCGAAGATGCGATTAAACAAGCCATTTCTGATTACGAGAGCAAGCAATAACATGACCGAAACCACATCTAAAATCGTAATGACTGATTCGGCAATTGCCGAGGTCAAACGCTTAATCGAACAAACCGATTACGACCCGGCATTGGCTGGGGTGCGCGTCGGCGTCAAAGGCGGCGGATGCTCAGGCTTCACCTATACTCTTAATTTCGATAAGGCGCCGGCTGATGGCGACGAAATATTCGACTTCGAGGGCGTGCGTTTGTTTTGCGATCCAAAGTCGTTGCTGTACTTGAATGGGATTACCCTCGAATACACTACCGGCTTGCAGGGCAAAGGCTTTCAATTTATAAACCCTAATGCGACTGGCACATGCGGCTGCGGAGATTCGTTCTCTGTTTAATAGCCGATGGCCTCTGCTTTTGAGTTGTTGGGGTTGCCGCTTACATTTGATTTAGATGTAAGCGACATCGATGCCTCGCTGCGTAGTGCTGGTTTGCGTTGGCATCCCGACCGTTTTGCGACTGCTTCGGCGGCCGAACGTGATCACGCCGAAGAACAGATGGCCGAATTCAATGTCGCCCACGCTACGTTGTGCAACCCATTACAACGTGCGATTGCACTGCTCGACGTGTTTGCTTGTCCTTACGATCCTAACGGGGTGAATGCCGATCCAGGTTTTTTGATGGACATGCTCGAAGTCAAAGAGCAGTTGCACGATGCCAAGCAAAGCAATGATTCGACTGCGCTTAATAAATTGATATTCGATTTGCGCCAACGCGAACAACAAGAATTGTCGCAGCTTGCTAAACTTTTTAGTGAATGGGAAACCGCCAACAACCGTACTCAAGATTTACCTCAGCTGCAGCAACTTCTAAATCAACTGCATTACCTCGATCGCACCATCGAAACTAGTTTTTAAGAAATGGAACTCCCCATCCTCGGACAGGAACCACAGGCCAGCGAGTTAATCCTGGGCATCGATCTCGGCACTACGCATAGCTTAGTGGCTGTTTACCAGCACGGTGAAGCGCGAGTCATTAGTAACGACGATGGCTCTACCTTAATCCCTTCGGTTGTTTCATTCCCTACAGACGGCGCTCCCGTTGTGGGCGAAGCTGCTGTCGAGCGATTGCATATCGACCCACTGCACACCATCTACTCTGCAAAACGTTTAATCGGCCGCTCAGTAGAAGACTTAGATCGCGAGATTTCTACATTGCCTTATAAGGTGGTGCATTCAGAAAAGCGCGACATGGCGATGATCGATTTAGGTGAAAAGTTGATTACTCCGCAAGAAGTTAGTGCCCACATTTTGCGCGCCTGTCGCGATCGCGCGGCTAAGCATTTAAAACTTGATGCTGATAGCTTAAAGAAAGTAGTCATTACCGTACCAGCATATTTTGATGACGCGCAACGCCAGGCCACACGGCGATCGGCGGCGCTTGCTGGTCTCGAAGTGATGCGCATCGTTAGCGAACCGACTGCCGCGGCTTTGGCTTATGGGTTAAATAAAAAAGACAACTGCAAAGTGGTGGTGTTTGATTTAGGCGGCGGCACATTCGACGTTTCGGTGCTTGAGTTGCACGACGACGTGTTTAGGGTAATTGCAACTGCCGGAGACACCCACCTCGGCGGCGATGACTTTGACCGCGCTATTATGGTGCATTGTGCGGCCGAAATCCGCGAGCAAAGTGGTGTTGAAGTATTGGCCGACCCAAGTGCCCGCGCTGCACTGCGCATGATTTCTGAAAATGTAAAGAAGCAGCTGTCCTCTAACGAAGAGGCCGAATTTGTTTATCACGATGCAGACGCTGGTATTGCTTACCGTCGCACCATTGATTGGCGCACATTTCAAAATTGGATTATCCCGCATGTGCAACGCACTTTAGATCATTGCGTGAGTGCTTTGCATGACGCCAAGCAAACGCCTGATAGTATTGATGAAGTCATTCTGGTTGGCGGCTCAACGCGAGTGCCATTTGTAAAAGCTGCAGTAGCGCAGCTGTTTAACCGCCCTGCTAACGACAGCATTAATCCTGATGAAGTGGTCGCGCGTGGCGCAGCGATTCAAGCGGGCATCCTTGGTGGCGAAGTAAAGAATGCCTTGCTGCTTGATGTTACGCCTTTGTCTTTGGGCATCGGCACTGCTGAGGGTACGGTTTCTAAAATTATTAATCGCAACTCCGCGATTCCGGTTCAAGCTAAAGAGGGTTTTACGACATACGTCGATGGGCAAACTGCGGTTAAGTTTACGATTGTTCAAGGCGAACGCGAATTAGTTAAAGACAATCGCACTCTTGGCGAATTCGAATTACGCGGCATCCCGCCGATGGTTGCTGGCTTACCGCAAATCGGAGTACGCTTTCAGCTCGACGCCAACGGCATGTTAAATGTATTTGCTAAAGAAGAAAAAAGCGGCGTCGAAGCATCGATTTCCATCGAACCAAAACACGGCTTGACCGACAATGAAGTCGAAAGCATGCTAGCCGATGCATGGCAAAACGCCGAACAAGACCTAGAAACGCGCCGGGTGATTGATTTACATTCACAGCGCAAGAATGTACTGCAGGCCGTCCACAAGCATCAAGAAATTGCTGAACAACAACTCGAAGCAAAGCTGTGGCAAAACTTAAGCGATGCAACTACTGCCGCTGAACAAATCGAGGGGTCGAGTGATGCCAAGGCAATTAAGAATTGCATCAACGACCTTGAAGATGCATCGATACCATTAGCTGAATTGTTAATGAACGACGTCGCCAGCAATGCTGTTAAAAATCAAAAAGTGAGTGACCTAAGTTAATGAGTAATTACCGCATTACATTTCTTCCCGACAACAAAACTATTGATGTCGACACTGATTCTTTAGGCGAAGCCCATGATGGCGAAAACGGTAGCGTATTGCACCTCGCCGAATTAAATCACATCGAAATTGATCATGCCTGTGGTGGCGTGAATGCTTGCTCTACTTGTCACATAATCGTGCGCGAAGGCGAAGCAGGTTTTGATCCGGCCGAAGAAGACGAAGAAGATATGCTCGATAACGCTCCAGGATTAACTCTAAGTAGTCGCTTAGCCTGCCAGGCAGTGCCGAACGGCAAATGCGATGTTGTGGTTGAAGTACCAGAATGGAATCGCAACAAAGTTAGCGAGGCGCACTAATGCAACTAAACTGGAGCAGCATCAACGACATCGCGATTGAATTATTCGAGGCCGACCCCGAATATAATCCTTTGCAAATTCGCTACACCGATTTACTTGAACGCATTTTAGCGTTACCTGGTTTTATTGGTGAACGCGACAAGTGCAATGAAAAAGTGCTAGAGGCCATCCAGATGTGTTGGCTCGAAGAATTTAACGACCAGTAGTCTCAACCTTGTCGGCGGCCAATTGGTAGGCGGCTTCGACAGTTGATATCATGTCGTTTTCGCTACGTAAGATAATGTTTTCAATTGTTGTAGCGATGCCTGCTATTTTTTGAGGGCAGCTGTGTTCGCCAGTATGAAAATGGTGGCTACCTTCAATAAGGGCACCGGCGTTTAGCGCGAAATCTGGCAAAAACAAAATGTTATTGTCTTTAAGGTGTTGTGCCTGGGAGGAATGCCCAAGAGTATTATTGGCAACTCCGGCAATAATTTTAGCCTTTATCTGCGGGATCGAAACATCATGAATAGTACCACCCACTGCACAAGGAATTAACACGTCGCAATCTACTGACAGAATTTGCTTAGGGCGCACAACTTTCACGCCAAGCTGTGCGGCTGCCTCTGCTTTTTCAGGATTACTGTCAGCGCCAATCACATTGCCGCCATCAGCAATAAATCTTTTAGCCAAAGAAAGCCCAACTGCACCCAAGCCTTGAATCGCCACGGTTAGCTCGCCTGCCTGCAAATCGCCAGTCATCTTAATCGCCTGCGAAATACCGTGCATGGCGCCCTCGGCAGTAGCATCACCAGCCGACTGCAAGCCGCCATCAACACCGAAGTGCGCAACATATTGAGTCTCTTGCATTAATGCTACTTGATCGTCACTGGTAAATCCGGCATCGGGTCCGGTTTGGTAGATTCCGTCCAGCCCTTCAATTCGACGACCAAGCGCGCGGATGGCCGCTGTTCTGTCATGAATGCTATTAGCAATTACGACCGTTTTAGCCCCACTGCCGTTGATTTCTGCCAGAGCACACTTATAAGTCATTATTCGCGACAAGCGCAATGCATCAAACAAAGCGTCGCGCTCGCTGCGATAGTCAAGAATTCGAATGCCACCAAATGCAGGCTTGGGGTCGAGATTGTGGATGGCAATCCATGCGCGGAGTCCTGAAGCCGAGTCTTGCACGGCCAAAACTTGCTGATGCCCTTCATGGGCCATTAGTTCGAGAAGTTCCAATTTAGAAGGAAGATGTTATCACCTTGCGGGTCTGTTATTGTACGTGAATCTATGAGATACAACCTTACCCTTAGCTTAGTTGCTTGTGCAATCACCCTCGCCGGCTCGTGCTCAAGCGAACCCACATCCGAACCGCTCTTGCCCGGGTTCGAAGCATTGCAGAACACTGCAAAACCGTGGCCAGAACCAGCTGCAGCTACAACTACAGCTACAGCCAAAAAACCGGTGGTTGTTGCCCCACTAAATGATGGGCAGTTAAGCATTAATCAAATAATATCTGAATGCGACCGACAAATTTATTCTTGGAATATAGCGATGTCGCAATCTCGGTCCGAAGATAACCAACAAGTCGTTTCCATTGCTGCCAACGCTATCGGGTTATTCGTTACTCGCTATCGCGAGCAAATCGAAAATGAAGCCATCAGTGGCGAAGATCGTTTCCGCGGAATCGCTAGTGCCGCGCTAGGGTTTAGCGGCGATGAAAGCGTTTTGCCTATTTTGCTCAACAATCTAAGTAGCGACAACTCAACGGTCTGCGCAAAGTCCTTGCTCGGCTTAGGCATCTTGTCTTCATCTAACACAGCGATTGCGCCGATTGCAGATGCCATCGCTCAGCATAGCGATGATGAAGAAGTTATAAGCAACGCAGCATTCTGTTTGTTCCAGATTAGCTTCACCGACAGCCAAGACACCAACGGCGCAATGAGCTCGGTGCTTCTCAGCATTATTAATCACTCATCAGCTACGGTTCGTTCGCAATCTATTCTCAGCCTTGGCTTGATAGGCGCAAACCACTGCCTCGGCGAAATAACTGATGCGCTGGCTGGCGATCAATCACCTGACGTTAGGGTTGCTGCCGCTTGGTCTCTCGGGCGCATTGGCTCCAAAAACTCAACTCGTGCCCTAGTAGCTGCACTTAGCGATCCAGACACTATCGCTGCTGGCACCGCTCGCGCATCATTGGCACGCATTCATGGCCGAGATCTCGGGCCTGATCCAGAAAGCTGGATTCCAGAGGACTAAAGAATGTTGTTGCGCTCTCTCATTTGTTGTCTAACAATTGGCGCTTGCTCCGATTCCACACCTGGTATTGACGAAAATAAAAGTGTTCCGCTTAGCGTTTCGCAGCAAATAATTGAGGCAAGAGGCATTCGCGCCACCGAAGCCGTATCTCCTGCAAAACATTTTCGCATGACCGGCGAAATTGTTTTTCATAAATTCGACGACGCTACTCAAAGTGCCGAACTATGGCTTGGCGGCGCACAGCGCATGCGCTTCGCAATTGGTGGCAACGGACCGAAAAATATTATTCTGCTTGATGGCAACAATGGTTGTTGGAATAAAACTCCAAGCACCGAGTTTAGCGATTACCCAGCATTCAAACAATCTCTCGCCACCGAGACCGAATTACGTTGGTACATAATGCGAATGCCATGGGATAACCACGACCAGCGCTTTAGTTTTGAATTAAACACCGATGGCTTGCCGTCCAAAGTTATGTTGGGTGATACTAGTGTGCTGCTTAGCGAATATAAGCCTTTGGGTAAAAAAGATACTCTGTACCCTACTGTTTGGCGCTGGGAAAGCCCCGGTGACGAGCGCACTGAAATTTATGAAGTTCTGCAAGACGGCGCATTGTTCTTAGATAGTGCATTCGTTCCACCAAAGTTCAACCCGCTTGACAGTTTGCAGTTGGCGCAATCGAGTGCCGAGTCACTTGCTGACAGAGTCGGTCTAGTAACCGAAGATTTTTACTACGTTGCAGAAGATGACTTTCTCGGCGAATCGCATATGCCGAAAGGTTGGTGGTGGACGAGCGACCGCAAGCGTTATTTTGTTTTTGACCAAAAACCCGAATTTCAAATTGCCAACTTAATGGCAGTTACCGGAAAAACCTGGATGCGCTGGGCAACCTACAATGATGTGCTTGATAGTATTGGCAGCAATCAACTATTGAACATTGTCGAGCAAACTGGTTACAAAAAAACAGGTCTTGTTTGGTCTAAAGAAATAAAGAATCGCTCGCGCAAGCGGCTTAAAGTGTTTTTAGTGCCTGTTGAAGAAAAGTAGTTATTTGCTAATTATTTCGCAAACTCCGCCTGCCGGAGAAAACCATTGCACTTGAGTTTTAATATTAGTTTGTTGCTCATACATAGAACAAACATGCTTCTCAAATTCGTCGCGCGACTGTGGATGAACTAAAACGACAACACAGCCGCCGAATCCAGCTCCGGTCAGTCTCGCGCCGTAACAACCGTCTACGTCGGTGGCAGCGTTTACCATAACGTCGCGCTCGCTGTTTGAGACCTGGAATACATCTCGCAGTGAA
>JACKQG010001496.1_pt1 | contig 32178 bp, 35 predicted proteins | sample 8237621 | NCBI WGS metagenome assembly JACKQG01 (sample SAMN15677084, study PRJNA649215) | marine metagenome | biome: marine; feature: Black Sea; material: saline water; isolation source: suspended particulate matter (SPM) from the Black Sea western gyre | collected 2013-06-09/2013-06-10 | depth...
TCCTGCAAGTTTACTCAATTTTCTCATTCTTGGTTTAAAATGACCGAACCGAAAGTGATATGTTCAGCATTGGCCAGGAATTAAACGGGACACAGCATCGCGATGAAAACTGGCGTGAAATAGCTGCGGCGGTTCGTGAAGAATATGACGGTCCGATCCTCTATTCTCCAGATTCGACCGGTGGGGAAAACTGGCTGGAAATAACTTGGTGGGATGCTGTGGATGCAATCGGTATTCATCCTTATGACGCCCGATTATCTGACCATGATGACCCGACAGTTGATGAGATGATTGAATATTTAACCCCTGCTGTAGATCGCCTCGAAGTTCTTTCTAAAGAATTTGACCGCCCGGTTATCATTACCGAGCTTGCTTATTCAAGCATTGATGGTATGAGTGCAGGCTCATCGATATATTATCAGCCCGCTACAACCTATGATGTTGATCTACAAGAACATGCAGATGTTTACGAAGCATTGATACAAGCTTTCAGCGGTAGACCTTGGTGGAAAGGTTTGTTTTTAGGAAATTATTTTCCGACAAATGATACTCTAATCACTCCCCCAAACAATATTTTCTTCTCAACCTATGGGAAACCGGCAGAGAATGTTCTACGATCATTTTATGGTGCGGAGCCCCAACCTGCTTGGGTAGCTCCTGAACCCCCAGATATTGAGGACATGAGTATCCAGATTATTTATGATGATGTATTTCGGAATAATTGGGGATACTGGCCTCCTAACAACAACTTTGACATCATGGACATTTCCCAAAAGGATATTGTTGTTGATGGGGTAGCGATAGAAATTGTTCTTGATTCTTATGCAGACTTGCGGATTTCGCCCCCCGCCTCCGAAAATATCTCTGAGTATCAGTGGATTTCTTTTGACCTATATTCAGAAGCAGAAGATGTTTGGGATCAAGGCCAAGGAAATTTTCACCCGGTCAATCTGTTAATGGTTATGTTTGGAAGCTATTATCAGGCAACGCCCTTTTCCGTGGAAATTACGGCTACACCTTATTTAGATGAAACACTAAAAGCCAAACATTGGCATCATGTTGTGATTCCAATTGAAGATTTTGGGCCAGTACGATCTCGTTCTGTTGATGATATTTCAATCCGTAACATTTCGCCTAATACAGTAAAAATTTATCTTGATAATATACAATTACTTAAAGAAAAGCCTGCTGAATAATCTTCACAAAGACAACTGCTCGATATGTGGTTTATTTGTTCTCTAAGCCCATTAATTTACTTGTAGGTACTCGAGATACCGAATTTTTCGAAGCTGGAGCATATCGATTTGTAAATGATGCAGAAACACTAGCAAAAGGAGTTATTGAAGTACTCTATTTGCTTCGAAATTCATTATTTCACGGAGAAATTGTCCCTAATAATGATGCTCAACATATTTATGCAGCTGCATATCATATTTTGCATGAACTAGTTCAAGCCTTGTAATATATATTATAGGTTTCCTTTAGCAATTCCCAAAACAAAAACGCCCATTCGGGTGTTTTTATTACCATTGCACTTCGATAGATTTACTACCGAATAAAAATGTGCCCCCACGGTATTATTGTCACCATTGACTAAATATTGACAAAATCATATACTATATATACCAACAAAGTAAGACATACCTAATTACTTTTTTGCTATGAGGAGAAAAATAAGGATGCCAGATAAGAAAAAGCCTGAAATCAAAGAGAAGGCGATTCGTTTGATTTGGGATTCGCCCGAGGGACTTCCAGCGTATGCAAATCAAATACAAGTAACCCACGCTGGAGGAAATGATTTCCATATCTATTTTGGTTATGTGGCACCTCCGTTGACGCATGGTTTAACAGAAGAAGAGATAGAGGAAATGCCCGACAAGTTATCGATAAAGCCTCTGACAAACATTGTCATCACTCCAGATATGATGAGAGCAATTGTTCAAGTATTATCCGACAATCTTGACAAATATGATGAACGGGAGAAGGGAAAAGATAAATGACGGCGGAAATGATGCAAATCCCAATTACCGACAATAGAATCAGCGGGTCCAGTTATTTAGGAAAAGCTGGTGGGACGAATGAAACATATATCCAGCACGACGGAAATATAATAAAAGTTCGTGTCGATCAACTTTGGTTCTGGACTGATGAATGGCAAGCGCGTCACGAAACCGCTGTTGCGGATTTAGACGAGGGGAGACATACTGTTTATGAAACGGGAGAAGATTTATTTGCGGCAATGGGCGAAGCAATAACGCGTAATGAAACACGTAACGGCTGATGGCTTTTGGGCATCTTTCAATGGCCTACCCATAAGTATTCAAAAGGAAGCACAAGATAAATTTGCACTATTTATTGAGAACCCACGGCACCCATCTTTGCGAACGAAAAAGATGGAAGGAAAAGATGGGATATATGAGGGGCACGTTACTCTCGGCTATGTTTTTACGTACAGATACAATATAAGGGATGGTGAAAAAGTAATCGAATCTTTGGATATTGGCAAACACGACGTCGTTTTCAATAGAGCCTAAAAGCCAGCTAATCGCAGGCCTTTTTCTATACTTTAGAGTGCAAATTTCGCACCCATTAATAATGCTAAAACGGCTTATCTCTATTCCAGCGGGCTACGGCGATTAAAAAAACAAAGAAAGCCCCACTATTAGCGGGGCTTTCTGATGATGGGGTGGGCACATGTTTGCCTATAGAGAAGTGCCCCCACGGGGATTCGAACCCCGGTCTTGACCTTGAAAGGGTCACGTCCTGGTCCCCTAGACGATGGGGGCTTGCAAAAAACGTGCGGGCAAAATTCTATCACGCAGGGAATGATAGGTCAAGCGATTTGGTTAAAATTCACCAGTGATTTGAACAGGTTATTTCCAAACCTATTTCCCAATAAAATCAGGCTATTTCTTGTCTTTTTCATTTTCCTTGCGTTGGTTGAGAAGACCAAGCAGGTTTACTTGAGTACGATTAAAAAGCATTGCCGTTGACTGGATCTTTAGGGTTGGAATTAATGTCCCGACTACATTTGCATCATAAAGTGGAATAAAGTCTCGAGTCCCCTCTGACATAAGTACCCTGAAATCAAACCGCCCTTGCCATTCAATGACCCCTTTCATTTCAAAATCTTCAATTGTTATCCATACTTCATGCTGTGAAGTGGATGCATAACCTCCGCGAGCCAAGGCTTGAGGGCCAATATCCTCACGACGGCTTAACGAAGCAAGTAGAAGGCGATCTTTCGATAGACGGATCACCTCAAAATGATTAGCCAGTTTTGTTGGCATGTGGATGCGAGCCAGTTTCGCATCGTGGATTTCCATAAATGAGGTATTTGGGTCGTTAAGCTTCCCAACCATTCCAGTATTCGAAACCAGTATTTTTCCTACAACTCTATAACTTGTAGTAAGCATATCAATAGGAACAAAATGATGCGTATGTGAGGGGTTTGGTAGAGACATTTCTTTTCCTCGATGGATTATTTGGCAGCAGGTGGGGCGTTGTCTCCCTGATGTCGTGGCCGTTCCGAATTTTTGCCGTACTCAGGTCTACGCCCGGTATTCGGGTTAAGTAACATAGAAAGCCAGGATATTGCCCGCTGATCGTATTCCCGTTTTCCGCAAACATCACAAATCCATGCAGGGAAATTGGGAACCGTGATCAATTCTTCGTTCAGCCAGGTGAAATAAGTAAGATATCTTGGGCGAACAATGCCCGCCTGACAATCCTGGCAAGGATAACTTTCGGGGAGTTCAGTGTTTTTGATCATATTCATATCAGGGCATCGCCAGGGTTATCTGGATATGCTTGAGAGCCTTCCAGTCGGGGGGCGGCCAATAAACTGTGATTGCTTTACCAATAATATTATCCATTGGAACTGCTCCCCAGGAGTGGGAATCAGAAGAATTATTGCGGTTGTCGCCCAAGACAAAAATTTGTCCATCTGGTACGCTCCATTGACCAACGTATTGGGGTGTGGCAGCAATATAGGGTTCGTTTAGGGCTTCCTGGTTCACGCTTACCTGCCCATCAGAAATGATTACCTCATCCCCGGGCAAGCCGATGACACGCTTTATAAAATCCTGATCAGGATCAACAGGAAAATGGAAAACAACAATATCACCATATTCGGGGAGATTTGAGCGATAAGATAACTTGTTTACCAAAATATATTGCCCGTCATCGAGGGTAGGGCGCATGCTATACCCATCTACCAGGACACGGGCGGTGACGGCATTAATACCAAAGAAGAGGGCAATCGACAAGAGTAATGTTTCCAGTAAATCAAAAATAAAACGCAGAAATCCTCTTTTCTTCTCAGGTGGATTTTCTGTTATTAGATCAGTTTCTGGTGTTTGTGGTATATCCAAAAAAAAGCCTCCAAAGCTTGTTGGGAGGCATTATACTGCATTATCCCACCGCCGTACGCCCCCAAATATAGTGCGTTGGTACATATAAAACCCGTTCCCCGTTCAGCCATGCGGCCTTATCCAAGGCATTCAATTTTTGGAGGCGTTCATCCGCAATTTGTCCCGCTAAATCAGATTCCAATATTGCCCATTCCAATTCCCGTTCCTCCTCGCTGAGCGGATCGCTCCCTTCTTTTGAAATTGCCCCCGCTTCAATAATGTTGATCCCAGCTTCGAAAAAAAGCTCCGCTAAATTTTCGCCGATACCAGGATCCGCTCCTTGCCGCCGCAGCGCATCTCTTTGCCATTTTCCCAGTGGTTCAAGAGCCGCAGGCTTGTCTACGCGGTGGTTATAATCAGGTTCGGCAAAAGCGATGATATCGCCACCGGCCTTGGTCACACGGGTCATTTCGCGGATCGCATCCAGTGGGTGCGGCAACCAGAGAAGCAGGAAGTGGCAGAAAACGACCTCGAAGCTTTCAATAGCATAGGGAAGGGAAAAAGCATCGCCGCAGGTTAACGGGGGTGAAATTAGGATATTGGATTTTGCCTCTTTAAGGGAGGCAAACTGAATATCGAGTCCGTGCACGGTGGCCGGTGTGGAAATTTCTGAAAGTATCGCCCCTGTCCCACAGCCTACTTCAAGGGCGCGAGAGGCCTGATCCAATCCTGCTTCTTTAAAGAGGTAAGCGCGCAGCTCACGAGTCCAGTTGGCCTGCTGGACGTAACGGTTATGCCACCCCCCCTTTAATTCCCCCCCGCTCACGGGGGGGATGCCCAGGTGGGCAGGGGAGGGAGGAGAGTCATTTCTTCCAGTTCCGCACAAAATCTTTTTGATCCTCTGTTTGCGGAGATGGGGCGTAATAACAAAGCTGATCCACTTTTAGCAGGGCTTCTGCGCCATCCAAGCCACTCTCGACAAAATAACAGCCAACTGCCGTACCTGTGCGCCCCATCCCTGCCCAACAATGGATATATGGTTTGCCTCCATCGGCTAGGGCCTGGTGGATGGTATCGAGGATGACGCGCATTTCTTTGGGTGAAGGGATGCCAAAATCGCCAATGGAGAAGCGATAATAATTGGTTTCAATCTGATAATAGCCAGCTCTTTCGAGCAAAACATGTTCGTAGGGGATGCGTTCACCGGGCGTGGTCAGGTCGATATAAGTGGTGATGCCGGCTTCAAGGAGGGCGTCTATCCGATTTTCGGTTTTGCCTTCATTAAAGCGATGGCCCGGGTATTCACCCGCCATAAATTTATCGGGCAGGACCCAGTAGGAGTTGTAACGAGGGAGTTTAGACATGATTTGGTTCGCTGGCGGCGGCTTGGTTATCGACATCATCGCGGCGAAACTCATAGGTTTCGATCATTTGAGTGATAATGGGTTTTTTTTCTTCAGCAAGTTCGACGAATTGGAAGCCAACATTCATGAGCTTGGGATCCAGGTCAGGGCGGCTCCAGGCAACGCGGACCTTAACCTTTAGTATATTTTCTGTAAATGAAGGGATCTCAGGCAGATCAATATATAACTCGATTTCTTTGTTTACTTCCAGATCTTCTTTGCTGATCACCATTAATCCATCCAGGGTGATGTCACAAAGATAACCAAGTATCTTCCCCGTGCTTTGTTCATAGACATTTGAGTAAGCCATCAGATATTTGCGAGGGAGTTTTCGCTTTTCTTCCATAAGTTGAACCTCCTTATTTGGTGGTTTCAATAATATCTTCTGTTAATTGCGCTGCGTATCGGACCAGCTGCGGACAAGTCGTATTGAATACTCCACTATTTCGTGCTTTTTCCAGATCTTCTGACGTATTGAGATGATGACCAAGCAAATCCCTGCAAAGGAGTGAGCCATTTTCTTCTTTGAAACGTTGCATAAGTTTCTGACTGGCCTGGCGGACCTTTTCTTCATCATCCGCTATCTCCGAGCCATATTTCAACCCCAAAGTCATCAAGGCGCCAGTGACTGCGCCGCAAACCTCGCCCTGACGAACCATTCCGCCGCCAAAGGCTGAGGCTATCTTGAGGGCAGCCTCCTGCGATAGTCCAAGCTCAGGCGCGAAAGCTGAGAAAACAGATTGAGAGCAGGAAAAACCTTTCCCAAATTGAGTAGCAGCGTATTCAATATTTTTATTTGGCATGATGTAATTCCTTAAAGGTATGGGATGAGACGGTTCGTTTTTTTCATATAGGCACGATATTCCTCGCCAAAATGTTCCAGCATCATTTTTTCTTCTCGTGGCATCCTGGTTAGATAAAGGGGTATAAAAAGGATGAGCAGGCCGAAACCGGCAATCCAGTTATGGATCAGCAAAGGTTGGGCAATTGCCCAGATGAACATCGCCGCGTAGACTGGATGGCGCAAATGAGCGTAAACTCCCTTTGTCACCAGAACTTGTTTGGTGAGAATCTCCATCCTTGCAGACCAGTTGCTTCCCAAATCCGCGTAGGCACGCTTGTAAAGCCAAAGCGATGCGGTGAAAAGCAGTACCCCAATCCAGCCAGCCCAGTAGGGGAGCGTGTAATCAGCGAATGAGAGCCATTCGCCAAATATATAGAAAAAAGGGATCAGCTGCCAGAAGACCCAGGTGCTTAGTTCAAGGATTATATCGCCAGGCCTGGCGACCAGGGCTACCCGCTTTTTTGCTTTATATTCACGGACGCGTGGAATATAAATGGCAATTTGATAGATCAATAGCCCGATAATCCAAATGACATCAAATATGCTCATTTATTTTTCCAAATAGAAGCCCAATCATCGTGAAGGAAGTTGCCCAATATTTGATCGGGCATGCCCTGCATGGGGAGTACATCCCCGTCTGGTTCGACATAGAGCCAGACTTTGCCCGCCCCATCCGGGAAATGCTCTTTGGTGGTTTCAAGGGTGATGGGATGGTGGGCCGAGTAGGGGACTGGCAGATCCCATGTCAGCGAAATACCCAGACGAGCAGCCTGCTCCCGGGCAGACAATAGAGTCTCATCCTGATCGGGGGTACAGGTCAACGAAAGCGAGGTCACTTCGAGAGCTGCCAGCTTTTCAAGTGTCTCTCCAATGTTATCAGCATTTTTCTCAGTGATTGTCAGATGAACTGTGGTAAATAGGTCCGCTGGCATAATGGCCTCAAGGGCCTGCCAGGATTTTTTCTTTTCAGATTGAAGGAGGAAGAGCAGATGGTCGAGTCCCGTTTGCAGGAGGGTGTTTAAATATGCTGCGTTGGCTAATTTTAGTCCATCGCTGAGCAGCCCGCTGACCATGCCTTTTTCTTCAGCATAGGCAATTAATTCTGGCAGATCCTCACGGAGGGTGGGTTCGCCTCCAGTAAAGGTAACGTGTGGGATTCCCGCAGCCCAGGCTTTGTCGAGGATAGACGTCCACTCAGCGGTGGCAAGCTCACGGTCGACTCGTTTCGTCGGCGCGTCATCAGCGGAGGCACCCTTGGGCAGCTCATAGGTTAGGGCGCAATCAAGACGCAGCGGAGCCGTTAATCCAGTCGAGTGGGGAGCGACACGGTCAAATCCCAGATAAGAGACGGGATCTACATCTTCAGTGTGGACAAGGCTATCTATTCTTTCAGAGAAGATCTGATAATCCTGCAGGGCCTGTTCTGCCTTGACATGATAGCGTTTGGAAACAGCTTCTGCAGCCTCATTTTCATCTGTCCCTTTAATGAAATGATAGGCGTATTCTGTTGCCGTGGGGTTGAGATGCAACACTGTGGAGGCGTTCACAACAAGCAGGCTGCTCCCATCTCCGTGCATGCGCAGATGCAGGCGATAAGGAACTTCGTCATCTTCAGGCGATTGAAAATGAAGCACACCCGCTGGCAGAGGCCTGGCGGGGGTAAAAAAATCTCGGACACTGTCGAAGATACTCATGGAGTGCTCCTTTTTATATCTTTAAATAGTTTACTGAATTTCCAACATATCCAACTTCACAAAATCATCCTGCGCAAATTGAAGCGGGCAGCCACCACCACATTCGGCGAGTAAGTCACAGCCGCCACATTTTTCTGGCAGTGCCATGCGTTCGCGTAGCTGTGTTGAAAGCTTGTGATTCCAGATCGAATCCCAGCTATCGTGAAGAAGATTGCCAACTGGTTTGTAGTAAGACTGGCAGGGCAGTACCGCACCATCCGGCTCAACGCACATATTATAGAGCGCGGCTGTGCAGCCCTTGATCCCCAGATCAAGCTTCATCGGATCAAAATTACAATATTGGGTCGGGGTGTACCAGATCAGTTTTTGACCGCGCATTTCAGTTTTTAGTTTTGCGATTTCTAGCAACGGGGCCAGTTCGCTTTCCGGCAGACCAGTGCCAACAGTTGTGCCATGACCGGAATAGATCAATGCGTTCAGTCCAATTGTAGGCACGCCCAACTTCCCCAGAAAGTCCAGAGTTGCCGGGATGGTGTGAACATTATCCTGGAGCATGGTCGTATTGGTCATCACATAAAGCGGGCTATCCAGAACGTTTTCCAGCCCGCGGATAGTTTGCCGATGCGCACCTTTGGAGAGCACCATCTGGTCGTGGATGGCAGCATCATCCGATTCGACCGTGATCTGGACGTGGTCCAGGCCAGCGGAGACCAACCGCGCGAGATAGGTTGCATCCGCTAAACGACGGGCATTTGTGTTCATCCCGGTGATCTGACCGTTTGTCTCGGCGTGGGCGACCAGCTCCGGCAAGGCCTCGACGAGGGTTGGTTCACCTCCAGTGAAGACAACATGGGGAATACCCAATTCCCAGGTGATGTCGAGAACACGTTTCCACTCCTCAACGCTCAATTCAGGGTAGTTTCGTTCGCGGGCGTTATAACAATGGGCGCAATCGTTATTGCAGCGATAGGTGAGGGCTAAATCCATTCGATAAGGTGCGCTGGGACGGGCGCTGAAGGGCATATTCATATCCAGATCCAACTCATGGACCGGGCAGGCGCCATTGGGACGGATCAGCTCGTCGATTTGCAGGTTGATCGTTTGCAGGTCTGAAAGCACCTGCTCCCGCCCAACTGAGTAAGCATTGCGAACCGTTCTGACGATCTCTTTTACGCTTTTCTTTTCCAAGGCGAGATATGCCATCAAGGCAGCCGTCGGGTTCAGGTGCATAACCTGATTGGCGTTGACGATCAACGTCCCATGGCCGTCTGGATCAAGGCGCAGATGGATGCGCGATTTCTCCTCGCCGTTTTCGTGGCGATAATGATAAATTCGGGCGGATTCCGAAGTCTCCAGACTTTGGAATTGTTGTGTATCCCCACTTTCTGGAGACAATGGATTCCAAAATCTCCTGATTTTTGAGATTGCGCTATTCATACCGTTAAAATTCGGGAACATTATTTACTTCTCCATCTGTATGTTAACCAGTCCAGGTATCTATTGATAAAAATGTACGGTAATTGCTAAAAGCGTACTCTTCAGCTTGATCTACAATTCCATGTTTGACTGGGTTTAAAAAGACATAGTTTAATCGCGCCTGATAATCTTGCTCTGATCGTATGCATGAATCCCAATAGTTCCACCAAACCTTGCGTCCAGGAGTTTGGTCTTCGGCATTCCACTTCCTGGCGGTAAATTTATGATAACTTGCGATAAATTTAGGCATATTTATCTTTTTTTCAGGTGATCGAACAATAGCGTGGTAGTGATTGTTAAGAACAACCCAAGCAATGACTACCCAATGATAAATTTCAGATGCCTTTAGGAATGCACTTATCCAATCGAGTTTGCGGTTGTCAGACTGTAAATAAGCTTCTTTTTTGTAAGTAGAGGCAGTAAGCATATAAAGTCTATCCGTCAAAAAGAGATGTGGCGGGTTGTGCTTTGCTTGTTTGAATATGCCATTATCGCGCATTATTGCTTCCTATTAATTGCGTAGTTCGAAATCAACAGTTTCGGAGTAGTCGTTGCAAAGTCCCAACGTCTCCAGACGTTGGATTCCAAAATCGCCAGATTTTGGGAATGGCGCTACCGTCCGCCACCAGCGCAGGCACAAGCACATCCAGCACAGGCGCAAGCACAGGCACAACCGCTACCTCCACTGCTGCGACCACTGGAAGTGGGTTTCGGCGGGGGATTGGTGACACCAGTCACTTTGCCGGTGAAATCATTCAGATTGCCGATCACCTTATCGGAGAATCCTTGTACACCAGTGACCATCGAAGCAGCAAAATCTGCGCCGGGGAGTTGGGGCATGGAGGAGGTCAGGCTTTTCCCTGGCGTGGAGGATGTTGGGATACTGAAGGGTTTAGATGCGGAGCCAGCAGGCCGAGTGTACGAAGGATCGTAGCGTCCCCACCACATTGGCACAAAGACCGGGCCTGTGCGGAAGACATCCCGTGTACGATTGTCGAAATCCTTATCCAGCATGGTCCATTCAAGGGCCTCGTCATACATTTCGCTTTTTATTTCGGGTGTATCCGCAGCTTCGATCTGTTTCCAGGCGCGTTCCATGATATTTTTATAAAAAGCCAGTGTTTCCTTGCGACTGAACCCCTTCATCTTCTTTTCAATGCTTTTGATCAAATTGACGGTCACTTTTTGGAGTTTCTTGCGCTGATCGGCGCGGTTATTTTTCCCATCCGCGAAGGCTTCCAGAAATTCTTTTTCATATTGATGCAGTTTTTCTGGCAGCGGCGAAGCAACCTTGAGGTTTAGTGGCTCCCGTTTAATAACTTCTGCGGCATTCTTCTTGATCACACCAAAAAGGATCATCGTCATCACTTTATCCAGTGGCTCCTGCATCAGGATCGCGGATTCGACCGCTGTCAGCCCACGTTTGATGCCGTGCCCCTCGATGGCGATCTTTGGGGAGATATATTTCATTTTTCGTTTGCGCTGAGAGATGCCGGTCAGGATGGGAATGCCGAGGAAGAAGAAGGCAAAGCAACTACACATCAGAATTAAGATAAGATTATCTTCGTTAAACCAGGATGTGTCAAAAGCGGGAGCTGTAACGATGGCAGATTCGGGGATATAACTTTTCGGGAAGGAGGCGCCAAAAGTATATTGTGTATGCCCGTTTGCATTGGGGCTATGCCAGGTATAGGTAACCCGACCGGTTGTGCTCATCGAAGCCTGTGGTTCCTGGTCCCCGGGCCAATTTGATGGAAGATGGTAACGGGGCTCATCCGGCTGAATGCCGGTTGGGAGGTGCAGCGATACAGTCAGATCGGTTGAACCGGTGACATATTGGCTGCCAAACCAGGTTGTGCCGAAGACTGCGCTGGCATAAGTTTCATCATCATCGTCGGTGTAGAATACATTTTCAATTTTCCCAACGTATACATGCACTTTTCCACGCCCGCCAGGAGGAATTGCATAGCTTCCCATATCAACAGCTATGCCATCACCGCTGCCCTGATAGTCGCTGTCAATCGAAACAGCGTGACCATCTACGTCAGCAACGATACTATTCCAGTCATACCCGGGATGTGGCATGCCCACATCCACGAAATCAATCACATGTGCACCGGGGTTATTTTTAAAGACAAAGGTGTAATCCAGGGACATGGTCCCATCGTCATTAAAATAAACATGCACAACCTCTTCCTCCAAAATAAAGGAATATGATTGTGCGAGCACGGTGGATGTTAAACTAAAAACGAGAAGAATAACAATTAAGAAAGCAATTAATCGTGGCTTCATCTGGCCTCCTCCTTAGGGTACTGGTAACCCTATTAATACTTTACGATATTTCTACCACTTTGGTTCTTCGGTTAATTGATAGCTTGTATCACAATATGGACAAACCACCACTGGTGCGCCCGCGACCATTTTGATGTTTTTACTGGAAAGTGAACCGCCACAAGATTGGCATTTAAGTGTATCGAGACTGACTTCACCGGGTAGATCTATATTTACCGAGATATTCTGTTCCCCTTCGGCTGCTTTTGATTTTCGTTGTGCGAACCAGATCAGACCAAAGCCGATTGCCACGCTCAAGCCACCCACGCAAATCCAGGCTGGCTGCGGATTAGAGCCAAATGCCCCCCAGATAAACATGACACCAAAAAAGATCAGAATAGCAGCTGCGATATATGCAATCATTTTCATTGATACCTCCTCCAGTTATCTGCTTTTGTGCAATGAACCTACTTGCTATTATAATGGATAGAAATCTTTAAAACATGGTGATTAAATGACAATTTCCGACAAGCTTGAACGCTGGAAAAACGAAATTCTGAAGCCGACCCTCAATAAGTTTACTGAGCGAAAAGGCAAATTTGAAACATCTTCCGGGATAGAAGTACCTCGTCTCGCACTTCCCCTTGAGCCTGCTCCCGATTACGAAGCATCTCTGGGGTTCCCGGGCCAATATCCATTTACGCGCGGCGTTCAGCCGACCATGTACCGTGGACGCTTCTGGACGATGCGCCAATACGCCGGGTACGCCTCCGCCGAAGAATCAAATGCCCGTTACCGCTATCTGCTTGATCAGGGGCAAACAGGCCTTTCCGTTGCCTTTGATCTCCCGACCCAGATCGGCTACGATGCCGATGATCCGCTTGCGATCGGGGAGGTTGGCAAAGTCGGGGTTTCGATTTCATCCCTCGACGATATGGCGCAACTCTTCTACGAGATTCCGCTTGAAAAAGTTTCCACTTCGATGACAATCAACGCCCCGGCTGCGATCCTGCTGGCGATGTATATCGCCGTGGCAAAAAAACAGGGTGCGGATGTGAGCAAGCTGCGCGGCACGATCCAGAATGATATCCTCAAGGAATACGTTGCGCGCGGGACATACATTTACCCACCAACCCCATCGATGCGATTGATCACGGATATCTTTCAATATTGTCAGCAGGAAGTGCCGCGCTGGAACACGATCAGCATTTCGGGCTACCATATTCGCGAGGCCGGCTCGACGGCGGTGCAGGAGATGGCCTTTACGCTCGCAAACGGGATCGCCTATGTGCAGGCGGCGATTGACGCTGGCCTTGATGTGGATAAGTTTGCCCCGCAGCTTTCCTTCTTTTTTAACGCACATAATAATTTGCTTGAAGAAATTGCCAAATACCGCGCTGCCCGCCGACTATGGGCGCGGATGATGAAAGAGCGCTTTGGGGCAAAAGATCCAAAGTCGTGGAAATTGCGCTTCCACACCCAAACGGCTGGTTCAACCCTGACCGCGCAGCAGCCCGAAAATAACGTCGCCCGCGTCACCATCCAGGCCCTGGCCGCCGTCCTAGGGGGAACGCAATCCCTGCATACCAACTCCATGGACGAGGCTCTCTGGCTGCCGACTGAGAAATCGGTCCGGGTTGCTTTGCGCACCCAGCAGATTATTGCCCACGAGTCTGGCGTAGCGGATTCGATTGATCCCCTGGCGGGATCGTACCTGATCGAGCACCTGACCGATGAGATCGAAAAAGCAGCCGAAGCCTATATATCAAAAATCGACGAGATGGGCGGTGCGCTGAATGCGATTGAGCAGGGCTATATGCAGCGGGAAATCCAGAATGCGGCTTATGATGCCCAAAAAGCGATTGAGCGCGAAGAAGAGATCGTGGTCGGAGTGAATAAATTCCGGGTGGAGGAAAAAATCGACATCGAACGTCTCGCAGTTGACCCCACAATTGAAGAATCCCAGCGCGCAAAGTTGAAGGCGATCCGCGCACGCAGGGATGACGCCAAAGTGGCCGAATTGCGTACCAGGATCGAGACCGCAGCCCGTGGCACAGAAAACCTGATGCCACTCTTTATCGAGGCGGTTGAGGATGATATGACCCTGGGGGAAATTGCGAATATCTTGCGAGGAGTTTGGGGTGAATATGTGGCGGAGGGGTTTTAGCTGGCATTCAGAAGGGCAGGAAGGGGATTTCTTGAATCCACATATTTTTAAATCTTTTTCAAATTCTGAGTTATTGGTCTAAACAATCTTTATTTCAATCATACTCTATGCCATTGAGAGCAGCATCTCTTTTAGCTTGCGTTGTCCACCTGCAATTCCTGATCAAGCGCATCGACGGTTGCGCGGGCTTCCTTGTTGAAAATAGCCACAACTCAGACCATCCAACTTGGGAGAATATTGGTCTTTATCTTATATCCGCGTGGACCATAAGCTTCCTGCAGCGCATAGTTAAATAATTTGATGGTTATATCATTTTCAGCTTTTAGATCGACAAAAATTGCCCTAAATGCGCACCTGGGACATAAATTCTGGGTTATAAGCTCTGAAGGATTGGGTGCACCAATCCCCTTTATTCGTAGGAGGTTCAAATGGATTTTTCTTCAATTAACTGGCTCGCCGTCGTAGTCTGTGTTGTGGTGAGCATGATCAGTGGATTTCTCTGGTACCATCCCAAGACTTTCTTCCCCGTCTGGTGGAAAGGTATCGGAAAATCTGACGACGGGGCCGGAATGGAAGGTGCTGGCGCATCAACCTGGATCCTCACCATAATCGCTGCATTCATTCAGGCTGTCTTTGTAGCCCTCTTTTTGGTCAACATGGGTAGCAATACCCTCGCGGCTGGGATGCAGGCTGGATTTGTGATCTGGCTGGGCATTATTGCCCCGACCAACCTGGTCAATAAATTATTTGCCGGACATGGTCTGAAAGTTTGGGCGATCGAAGCAGGGAATCACCTTGTCAATATGCTCCTCTTTGGTGCGATCCTGGCCTCCTGGCAATAAACTCAAAGATCGCAACCTTGTAAAAAAGACAGTCGTCCTCCTGGATGACTGTCCTTTGCTTTCTGCTACTAACTTTCTTCTCGCTCTCTTTCGTGTATAATTTTGCATAATGGATTTGTATTATTTTGCACATGCGCCCGGCGGAGTCACCCAGCTCTACTTTTCTACGATGAACGAGGAGAGTTCTAATGTCAAAGATAGATACCATGGCTCAGGATTTTCTGGCCCAGAAGAAAATAGCCGTTGTCGGTGTTTCCGAATCACGCGAAACGGGCTGTAATTTGAATTATAAAAAATTCAAGGATGCCGGTTATACCGTCTATGCCATCAACCCAAAAATCGATCAATTTAAGGGTGATCCCTGTTACCCTGATCTGGCCTCAACGCCAGAAAAACCGGACGCTGTCTTTATCCTCGCTCGCCCAGAAGTCACGGATCAGGTCGTTCAGCAATCTGTTGATCTCGGCATCAAGCACGTCTGGATGCATTGCATGATGGGTACCAAGCCCGGGCTGGCAGAAAACATGACCAGCGTCTCGCAGGAAGCGGTCGCGTTGTGTCGCGAGAATGGCATCCAGGTTATCCCGGGAACCTGTCCGGCTCAATTCCTGAATCCGGATTTTGGACATAAGATGATGCGCGGTCTCTGGCGGCTGATGGGCAATCTGAAGGTCAACGGAAATTAGATAAATAAAATTCAACAAAAAATCTCCCGACCGGGAGATTTTTTTGCGTATATATCGATGGCTATTTTCTGCGTTGCTGCTGGATGCGTTCCATGGCAATATTGAACTCGATTTGAAGCATCTCAATTCGCTCGCGGATTTTAACTTGCCTGTGCTCGTAAGAGTGCTGGTCGTTATCCTGGCATGCTGCCAACTGATTTTTTAGTTCTGCTATTTTGCGCAGTAGCTCAACTTCCGGTGGTTTCACTCCGGCATTCCTCAAGATCGATGTGGCCATCCGAAACTCTTCGGGCGTGTTGAAATACTCGGTCAGATCAATCGGTTTGCCCTTATTTGGCAAATTTTCAAAGTCACCGCGTGCAATGGCTTCCTGGATCAAGGATTCTACTGATTTGTTGAACATTGGTATCTCCGGGTTTTCAAAGGATTATTCATTTCAAGGCAATCGTGTGCTATTGATGTTCACTAAAGTTGGTTAATTTTCTCTAAGTATAACGTCCCGCAGGTTCCCGTGATTCAGATATTAAAGCAACACAAACCTGCGGGACGCTCACAACCTGTTTATCTGAATATCAATAATCCCTTTGATAAGTCAAATGCCGTCAACGTGTTAGAATCCTTTTACGAGGAGTGATTAAAATGAAACCTGCGCAACTTCGTGCTCGATACCGACAAATAATTGGATTTTCTGCTCGGGTGGCTGCCAACCTTATCTTCTGGGATATTTTCTTATCGAGATTGGGATTACGTTCATTAGCCCGAAAAACGCGTCCAGTGCGGTTGAAGAAGTTTGCTGTGCAATTTCGTGCCATGGCAATTCGAATGGGTGGGGTGATGATCAAGGTGGGGCAATTTCTCTCATCCCGTCTGGATGTACTTCCGCCCGAAATTGTTGAGGAACTATCTGGCTTGCAGGATGAGGTTCCGGCAGAAGATTTTGATGCCATCCGTGAACTTGCAGAAGCTGAACTTGGCGGTTCCCTGGAAAAGAAATTCAAGACCTTTGACGCCACGCCAATGGCAGCCGCCTCTCTGGGGCAAGTCCATCGCGCCTCATTGCTCCCAGAATCTCAGGAAACAATATTATTTAATAATATTGTTGTCAAAATACAACGCCCGCATATAAAAGAGATCATTGAAGTGGATCTATCGGCCCTGCGACGTGTGGGTGGTTGGCTGGAGCGATATAAACCGATTCGTCAACGCGCAGATGTTCAGGGTCTGATCGAGGAATTTTCCACCACAATTTATGAAGAGGTCGATTATCTGGCTGAGGGAAAGAATGTTGAGATCTTCCAGGAACATTTCGCAGATCATGCGCGTATCCACGTCCCGCGCGTTGTCTGGGAATTTACCAGGCCACAAGTCTTAACGTTGGAAGATGTCTTTGCGATCAAGATCACCGATTATGATGCGATCACGGCTGCGGGAATTGATCGCGCCGAAGTTGCCCGCGTTTTGCTGGATACCTATCTCAAACAGATATTCGAAGATGGTTTTTTTCATGCAGACCCGCATCCAGGTAATCTCTTCGTTACCCCTTTGGCTGGCCCTGACGAAGATGGATCTGTTGATTGGAAACTCACCTTTGTTGATTTTGGGATGGTGGGGCGCGTTCCCGACAATTTGCGCGCTGGCTTACGTGAAATGGTGATTGCTGTCGGAACGCGCGATGCGAAGAGGTTGGTCCGTGCCTATCAACAACTTGGCTTGCTACTGCCGGGTGCCAACTTGAAGTTAATCGAAGAAGCAGAGTCACAGGTTTTTGAGCGCTTCTGGGGGAAAAGCATGAGTGAATTGAGGCAGATCAGTCTGGACGAAATGCGGGAGTTTGCGCTACAGTTCCGCGAATTGATGTACGAAATGCCTTTTCAGATTCCGCATAACCTGCTTCTGCTGGGGCGTACGGTGGCCATCCTTTCAGGGATGTGCACCGGGCTTGATCCTGACTTCAACCTATGGGATCAATTATCGCCTTATGCGCGCAAATTAATTAGCGAAGAGGCCACTTCAAATTGGGATATGTGGTTCAACGAATTGGGAGACCTTGCGAAGACATTAATCGCGATCCCCGCTCAAACGGGACGTGTGCTGGATAAGATAGAAAAAGGTGATTTAGAGGTGCATATGCCGCGAGTGGCTCAGCAAATATCGCATCTCGAGAGAGCCGTATACAAGCTGGCCGGTAGCCTGATTTTTGGTGCTGTATTTATTGGTGGAATAGTTCTATATAACGCTGAAAATAGTTTGGCAGGTAGTCTTTTATTGGGTACATCTCTGATCGCCTTGGTTTGGACGGTCTTTTTTGCTCGTGGGCATCCCTTGAAATAAAATGCCTGAAGAAAAAAGCTCCGTTTTAGCGGAGCTTTTTTGATAGCAGCTTTATTTTTTTGTCTTATCTCGCTCTTCGGTTTTCTCAATGGCGGTATCGATCATGCTCCGAAAGGCCATTAAGAATTCTTTACGCGCCTTCCGGCGATGTTCTACAAACTCAGGCGGAAAGAGCGCGGCCATACTTTTTTTCATTTCTTCTCGCGCAGAGCGGGCATGCTGACGTGCTTCGTCAGGGATCCAGTTTTCAAAAGTTTTATTTTTTCGGGCAGTTTTTTCAGTCATTTTAGTACTCCTTTGACAAAATCATTATAGCCTAAATTTTATACTCCAGTCAATCTGAGTAAATGATGTGTTAGGATTCTTTAGAATACTGGGTCCTGAAATCATTTTCTGAAATTTCAAATACACAAAAGTGATCGGGGATTCTTTTTTTGGAGAATAATTATGACAAATAATAAGGATCTTTTTGATACTGCAGCATATGGTGGTGCAGGCTGGTCACCTCGTATAGCTCACTTAAGCGATGAGTTGGGGGTTCTTTGGGGGAATTGCGGCATCAGCGACGAGTGGTCGCGCCTTAAAGCTGTCCTGTTACATCGGCCCGGACCTGAATTGACAGCTTCCGCGGATCCAAATGCAATCCAAATGCTGGCCTCCGTTGATCTCGCAAAGGCACAAACCCAGCATGATGCCCTTGCACAAGCTTATCGAGATGCTGGTGTAACCGTGCATTATGTTGAACCTGATGGAATGCCAACGCCAAATCAGATCTTTATTGCAGATCTGGTTTTTATGACTCCCGAAGGGGCGATCCTGGCCCGTCCGGCCTCTACGGTGCGCGCCGGAGAAGAGAGGTGGGTCGCGCGTAGACTGGCTGAGTTGGGTATACCGATCATCCGCAGTGTGCGTGGTACAGGTACATTTGAGGGAGCAGACGCAGCCTGGATCGATTCTCAATCAGTAATGATCGGGCGCGGGCTGCGTACCAACGATGAAGGCGCTGCACAGGTTTCCAATACACTCATCGAAATGGGAGTGAAGATTATTCAGGTTGATATGCCTGTTGGAACGATGCATTTAATGGGCATGTTGCGGATTGTGGATCATGATCTGGCGATTGCTTGGCCAAAACGATTTGTTCATCGCGGAGTGGATCACCTAAAAGAAAATGGTTTTCGGGTCACCTATATTCCAGATGAGGAAGAGGCCATTCAGGGGGCAGCGCTTAACTTTGTTACCCTTGGCCCGCGCAAAATCTTGATGGTGGCAGGCAATCCTAAAACTCAAGCCTTTTATGAGGGTCTTGGTATCGCCTGCACCGCGGTTGAAGTTGACGAACTGGTCAAGGCAGCCGGAGCGATTGGATGTTTGAGCGGTGTTTTAGAGCGGGATTAGCGAAGATAAATTCCTCTCTAAATGATTTATTTTCTATTTTGGGTGGTGATGTCACGACCATCCAGGTCGGCATAGGTCTCTCGGCGACGAATCAGGCGGTAGCTATCCCCGTCCACCAGGACCTCTGCCGGGAGGGGGTGGGCATTATAGTGAGACGCCATGCTATAACCATATGCTCCAGTTGTGAGAACAGCCAAGGAATCCCCGCGTTCCAGGGCGGGGAGGTGTCGCTCCCTGCCAAGATAATCTGCTGATTCACAAACGGGTCCGGCCACATCGGTCAAAAAAAGCTTTTCATTTACCTCATCAATTGGCAGGATATGATGATAAGCGTCGTATAATGCTGGTCTCAGTAAGGTATTCATGCCTCCATCTACAATGACTGTGCGACGAGAACCAGTTTCTTTTGTTGCCTGTACAGTCAGAAGTAATCCTCCGGCGTCGGCGATCAGGCTGCGCCCGGGTTCCAGGATTAGCTTCAATGGGCGGGAGAAATGGGCAAGTCGATTGGCAATCGGCTCTGCAAAATCAGTAAAACTGGTTGGGGCAGAATCGGGACTATATCCGACAGGAAATCCACCGCCCAGATCGAGCGTATCCCATTCAGGTGGACATTGCTCCAGAAAATCCAATGCTATTTCCAGCGCAGACAGGGTCGGTTCCTGGTCAGGGATTTGGGATCCGATATGAATATGCACGCCACATAGATCAAGGTTGGGCCAGTCATGGGAGCGTAATTGATGGGCGGTACCCGGGGAAATCCCAAACTTGCTTTCGGCATTTCCCGTAATAATATGTTGATGCGTATCTGGAGAGATATCTGGATTCAGGCGCAATAATACAGATGGACGACGACCAAGTTCCCCTGCAATCTGATTGAGTGCCTGCAGTTCGTCACCGGACTCGACACTGATCTTGCTGAGGCCGCTGTGCACAGCTTGTTTCAACTCGGAGTTGGTTTTGCCAGTCCCCGCGAAAACCACGCCTTCCGGTTTAGCTCCAGCACGTTGGACCCGATGCAATTCTCCCCCAGACACAACATCAAAGCCCAGGCCCTGATCGGTGAAGATCTGGAGCAATGCGAGATTATCATTGGCTTTGACCGCGTAACAGACGAGAGGGTTTAACGCAGAAAAGGCAGTCTGAAACCGGGATATATTTTCACGCAGCCGTTTGGCGGAGTAAACATAAAGAGGGGTGCCAAATTCATTTGACAATTCAGCCAAAGGAATTTGGTCGCAAAATAAACTTCCCTTATCGTAAGAAAATGTATTCATAGTGGATATCCTATTGATGTTCAATAAGGTTGGTTAATTTTCTCTACCTAAAACGTCCCGCAGGTTCCCGTGATTCAGATTTTAAAGGAACATAAACCTGCGGGACGCTCATAACCTGTTTATCTGAATATCAATAAATAATTCTAATCGATAGTGACAGCAAAAAAGGCGATCCAACGGATCGCCTTTTTTGCTGAAGTTACTTTTTTAATGTTGCAAAATTTGCGACAAGAAGAGTTTAGTGCGCTCCTCTTTTGGATTATTGAAGAAATCATCAGGCGTGTTTTCTTCAACGATCTTTCCCGCATCCATAAAAATGACCCGGTTCGCTACTTCACGGGCAAAGCCCATTTCGTGAGTTACAGCCAAAATGGTGTATCCACTGCGGGCCAGGTCGCGCATAACGTCAAGCACCTCACTGATCATTTCAGGATCAAGAGCAGAGGTTGGTTCGTCAAATAGCAGAATTTTGGGCTGCATCGTCAGGGTGCGGGCAATAGCCACACGTTGTTGTTGGCCACCAGAAAGCTGGCCAGGGAATTTAGCGGCTTGCTCGGGGATGCCAACCCGGTGAAGCCAGGTCATCGCAAGCTCTTCAGCATGGTCACGAGACCATTTTCGGACATTGATCGGTGCCAGCGTGATATTATCCAGCACGGTCAGATGAGGGAAAAGGTTGAATTGCTGAAATACCATCCCAACCTCGCGGCGAACTACCTGAATATTGCGAAGATCATGGGATAACTCGATCCCATCAATGATGATGCGGCCATCCTGATGCTCCTCCAGGCGGTTAAGGCAGCGGATAAAGGTAGACTTGCCTGAGCCTGAGGGACCGATGATAACGATCACTTCACCGGGTTTGACCCTGAGATCAAGCCCGCGCAGTGCTTCAAACTCTCCGAACCATTTGTGGACATTCTCGCAAACGATAATCTCGTCAACAAAACTTTGTGATGGACCTTCCATAGTTGCCATGATATTTAATCTCCTTCTTACTTTCAGCTGTCGACTCTCTCTGGAGTCAGGCTGTCTGTGGTTTATTTACTAACGTTCACCTAATCCCAAGCGCACTTCAAGACGGCGGCTATAGGATGACATCAAAAAACTGCCCAGGAAGTATACAACCGCCATGAAAACGTACAATTCGGTTCGTAATCCTAGCCACTCATTATTTGCAATCACAACCTTCGAAATTCCTACAAAATCAAATAATCCGACGATTGAAACCAATGAAGACGACTTGAAAGCACCGATGAATTGGCCCACGATGGGTGGAATTACAATGCGCAATGCCTGGGGTAAGACGATGAAACGCATCTTTTGCAATCCATTGAAGCCAAGTGAATCTGCGGCTTCAAACTGACCATGTGGAATGGCTTGCAGCCCACCTCGAATGATTTCCGCTGAGTAGGCGGAGGCAAATAGTGTATACCCGATGATCACTGGCCAGGGCTTTGGGGTGTAGACACCGGGAGCCAGGAAGAACGGTGCCATAACAATACCCATGAAAAGCAAGGTAATCAGCGGTACGCTCCGAATAAATTCGATAAATGTGGTACTGGCGCCAGCAACAACATTGCCTTTAAAAGCTCGCTGAAGTATATATGCGACGCCGAATATCAAGAGGGGCCAGAAAGCCAAGAGTCGCTCTATCAGGTTTCGCGATGTCTCCAGCAACACAGGTGTAGTTGTGAAACCCCATATCATGGCTCCGACTGCCACAGGCCAAACGATCCAGTCTGGTATCCCATAGACCTCGCTGCGCCGGCCTAATGCCAGGACCATACCAAGCGGCAGGGATAGCACAATGACTGCGCTGGCGATGATCATGGTCAGCAATAAGCCACCCCAGGTATCTACATTGATAGGGGGGAAGAATTCGCTTGTACCAATTGTAGACCAAATTGTATAGAGCAAGGGCCATCCCAAGGCAGTGATGATGAAGCTTCGCCAATAGAATTGGACAACCTTTTGCCACCAAAGAAGCAGATAGATCGCAAGGATCCCCACCTCGGCAATTAGCATTAATTTTATATTATATGGATTATTGGGTGCTCCAGCCAGGAAAAGATATAAGATGGCCGGAGAAAGCAACCAAACAGTATTAACCACCGTTCGCAGGGCTTTTAATTTCTCCTTCAACTTTGGTCTGCCTGAAACAAGTGTCAGAACCCACATGACCAGGATGAACCCAAGCGCTATCCAAACTCGCCAGGAATCTTCGGGCGCCATTAGGCCGGTCATTAGTAATTTGCGAGCCCCAAAGATCACTCCCCAGGTGGCACCTTCTTCGGTGCGAAATTCTGGTGTTGTTTCAAGGGGATTGAAATTGGCATTCACAACTGCCCACTGCCAAATGCTGTTGATGGAAAATGCAATGACCAGGATTATTAACAGGGTGAGAATTGTATTTGAAATGGAACTGATCAAATTGTTTTTTAACCAGCGACTAAGTCTTGAATGCTTAAGACTTAATTCACCTCTGACAACCATAAATATACCAATGACCCAGCCTCCCAAAATGATTCCTGTTGATAATGGTAAATTGTCAAATTGGCTTATAGCATAGGATATAGTGAATATTGTCAGTAACAATACCCAGATTGCTTGAAACCAGGAGCCAGTGATATTGTCCTGTAAAAATATTTCCCAGTTAAAGCGTTTGCCGACAGGTTCTTGTATTTGAGTTATAGATTCAGTCATGATTATCTCTCCACCAGTTTTGCCCGTTCATTGTACCAATTCAGCACTCCGGAGAAAACTATACTAATCGTCATGTAGACCAACATCATCAGCACGAAGAGTTGTAAAACCCGTCCAGATTGGTTCATAGTTGTATATGAAACTGCATACATATCAGGGAAGCCAATCGCGAAGCCCAAACTTGTGTCCTTGGAGAGACTGAGGAATTCGCCGATCAGTGGAGGTATGATGACCCGCAAAGCTTGTGGCATAACGACCAATTGGAGGCGTTGCCCTTCGGAAAGCCCTAAAGCCCGAGCAGCCTCTGATTGACCTTTGGATACCGAGAGAATTCCTGCGCGAACAATTTCTGCAATAGATCCACCGTAGAAGAGCACCAATGCCATTAATAGCGCTGTAAACTCAGGTCTGACTTTCGAGCCCCCAACCATATTAAGACCTTCAAGTACAGGAAGGCTCCACACAAGAGGACTTTCCTTGATAGAAATAATTATATTTCCGGTCAGGTTCTCTAGTGTTGCACGTTCCGCAGCCAGGATTGATTTTGACGCGGCAAATGCTTCACAAGTCCCATCGGCAAATTTTGCAGTGGCCTGGTCTGGGCGGTCTGTTCGATGGATATTGTATGGAATTTTCAAGCCTCGCAGGTGCCGCGTTAGATTTGCCTCGGACGAGGAATCTTCAAGAACACAAACCTGAAATGCTGCTGCCGAAATTTCTTCCTCAGGTAGTGCTGCGATATCATCGATATGATTTACTTTTGCGCGCCTGAGGGTAAATTTTACGAGGTCGCCAACATCGAGGATGCGGCTACCTTTTGTTACCAACATCCCCTGTGTATCAGATACTGCGCTGGCTGTAAACCAACCAATACTGGCAACAATTACTAAGGAAATGATGCCCAACGCCACGCGGTTACTTGCCTGACCAGTTCGCTCCTCCCGACGCCCCAGCGATGTCCATAAAACCTGGAATTGAATAATGCCCAGAATTAAGAACGCTATCCAGATTGAAGCTGAGGAGGTAAATATAAGCTTAGGTAAATTTAGGCCACGTTCAGATAGAAATATGGGTAAGCCCATGGGTTGTATGGCTTCTTTAAGTGCCGGGAGGGCCAGGACGACCCCAAAATAGATAAATACAATTTGGATTAGCAGGGGGGTGTTACGCATTAGCTCGACATACCACAAAGCCAATTTGCTAACCAGCCAATTATCTGATAATCGGGCAATACCCGCAATAATGCCAATTAGGGTTGTGAGCGTAACTCCTAATAATGCAAGCTTCAAGGTGTTGAGAAGACCAACTTTGAAGGCGGTCCAATAGGGATCAGTGTTGACATAATCTATCATGGTCTCGGCGATATCGAAACCAGATTCACTATCCATGAAGTCGTATGCGCAACGGTAGCTGAATGTGCCATCGCGGCAAATAAATTGTGACTCCCCCAGCCTGCTGGCATTTTCAGAAAAATTCCCTCCTATTGTTTGGGCGATGATTATAACGAGTAGAATAAAACCTATTTGCCCCAGAACGCCTAAAACGCGTACGTCAAAGATAAAACTTAGAAAAACTCGCCACCAAGGGCCTTTTTGATCTTCCTGTAATTGGGGAGAGACTTCTTGTTTCATAACTGTTGCCTGCCTTCCCGGTGGTGATTGCCATTTCACCACATTGTGTAATGGTGTGTATTTTATATATGCTAATACTAAGATTAGAAATAAAGCGACCCGGCGTTTTTTTTGCCGGGTCGCTTTTTATGAGCTTAGTACCAGGCAGGGTTGAAAGAAATTAGGGAAGTTTTCCTAATAAAATATCCTGCTGGTCCCCAGTCGATTGATCAACAATGTTAACTACTGGGTTTAGCGGAACGGGGGCGAATAAAGTATGCCACCATTTGTCCACTGGGCGTTTAAGCCACGTGTCAGACCAAAGGGAGTATCAACACCCAGGTTGGCTTCGAAGATTTCGCCGTAGTTACCTACTTGGGCGATAATCTGGTAGCAGAAATCGTTGTTCAGACCCATGGCCTGACCAAGATCGCCTTCTACACCCAGCAGGTTGAGAATTTGGGGATCGTCTGCGCCGAGCATATCATCAACATTGGCGGAGGTAACACCAAGATCTTCAGCCAGAATGGTGCAGTTGACGGACCATTTGACAATATCGAACCAGTTGTCGTCGCCATGGCGAACCAACGGGCCGAGAGGCTCTTTGGACATGGTTTCATCAAGGATCTTGTGTGCAGTGGGGTCGGCCAAAATGGTGATTGAAGCGATCAAACCAGATTTATCAGTTGTCCAGCCATCGCAGCGGCCCTCATCATAGGCGCCGCGTACGTCAGCGGTTTCAGCAAATACAACGGGTTCGTAGCTGATTCCGCGGCTGCGGAAGACATCAGCAAGGTTCTTTTCAGTGGTGGTACCAGCGTTTACACATACTGTACCGCCATCGAGACCTTCAAGAGTATCAATGCCGGAATCTTTGCGGACAGCCATGCCCTGACCATCATAAAAGGTGGTGGGGGCAAAGTTGAAGCCAAGAGAAGTGTCACGGCTGACAGTCCAGGTGGTGTTACGGATTAGAACATCAATTTCACCACTTTGTAGAATCGGGAAGCGCTCAGAAGCGTTGCTTGGGCGGGCTTCTGCGGCGTCGGCATCACCCAATGCTGCAGCAGCTACCACACGGCAGTAATCCCAGTCGAAACCGGTCATGTTGCCATCTGCGTCAGGAACACTGAATCCGGGAAGACCACCGCTAACACCACAATTCAAGACACCCAGGCCTTGAACTTTTGCGAGGGTGTCGCCACCACCAGCAAATGTCACAGCAACTTCCACGGTTTCGGTTTCGGCCGGCATTGCCATTGCCTCTTCGAGTTTGGCATTTGCTGCATCTAGGTCACTTTGCAGGGAATCAATCTCACCCTGCAGAGCAGAAGTATCGCCGCCGCCGCCACAAGCTGTGACGACCAAGGCTAAAAGTACGAGCACGGCAAAAAAGGGAAATAACTTACGGGACATAGTAGACTCCTCCTTAGGAGATAGTAAAGGTTAATTGGATATAATAAAAACTAGGCGTTAGGGTTATAGCACCTCCTTGTCAGCGTACCTATATTGAACAATACGGGGAGATAAAACTCACATTTATTGTAGATGAAAGTAATAAATATAACAAGATGATAGTAATAAATTTAGCCAATTTTTATGTAAATTTTATAATACGGAGGTTTATCATGATTATCATCATTTTTATAAGGGCATATTTTATATTTTCCTTGTGAAAATATGTGACGCAAGGTATAACTTTATTGAGAATTTCTGTAACCCTGGCTAAAATATGGGAGATAGCAATGAAGATATTACTTTTAGGTGTTGGTATGCAGGGAAAAGCCGCATTGTATGATTTGGTGAATAGTCCAGATGTTTCCCAGATCATTGCTGCCGATATTAATTATGATAGCCTGCGGGAGTATGCCGATCAGTTGCAAACACCAAAGTTAAAAACCGTCAAATTGGATGTGCGTGATGATCAAGCTGTAATTAAAGAAATGCGTCAGGTGCAGGCTGTGATTATATTGCTTTCACAGGAATTTCGTGAAAACCTGGTTAAATTGGCGATAGAAAGCGGAATTCATTTGATTGAAACTTCCTATTCTTTGCCAGCCTACGAGGATTTGGGGATCGCTGCAAAAACGAAGGATCTCTCAATCCTGCCCGAATGTGGACTGGATCCGGGGATCGACCTTGTTCTGGCTGGACGCGCCATCCGAGAATTTGATCTGGTGAGGGCATTGCACGTCTACGGGACAGGGGTTCCCGAGCCGGAGGCTGCCAATAACCCCATCAAATATAAAATTTCCTGGACTTTTGCTGGTGTGCTGGGTGCCTATCAGCGCCCTGTGCGGATGCTCAAAGGTGGGCAGGTTGTAGATTTGTCTCCAATCGAGATGTTTGATAAGTCAAATATTCACATGGTGGATATGGAGGGACTTGGGCTTATGGAGGCTTACTATAACGGTGATGCGGTCAAATTCCTGGATATTTTTGGGATCAAAGACACAACAACCGATACAGGACGTTATTCCTTGCGCTGGCCGGGGCATGCCGAATTTTGGACGAAGATGGTGGGCCTGGGTTTCCTGGCCGATGAACCTGTTCGTGTGGGCGGCCATGAGATATCACCCCGTCAGTTTGTGCATGATTTATTATCCCCGCAATTGCAATATGAGGAGAATGAGAGAGATATTGCTGCAATTCGTGTTGTGGTTGAAGGAATGAAGGATGGTCAATCAAAGCGTGTTATTTACCAAATGATTGACAGACGTGATCTGGATACAGGTTTAATGGCGATGCAGCGCACGGTGGGATTTACAGCCAGCATCGGCGCACAGATGATCTTGCGTGGAGATATCAAGCAGCGTGGTTTATTGACGCCCATTCATGATATTCCCTCGGATATCTTTATCGCTGAGCTTGAAAAACGGGGTGTTCAAATTCAACGTCAGGAAAAGGAAATCCCATAATTTGCTAAAGATGTGATATTTCCTTTATTTCAGTCGAAAGCCATCATCATGGTGGCTTTTCAATTTAATTATTGGGTGTTGAAGTTGCCTATGGGATCGTCGTTCACCCAAATCAGATAGCCTCCCTTGGGATAATTGCCCATCTCAATCGTAACGTCAAAGGCTCGTAAGACTTGAGCACAGATCACTTCTGGCTCGGCCACTGAATACATTTCCACGATAATATTATTCTCATCATCCGGCGGCGGGACATAGACTCGTAGCTCATGGCAGGGAGTCGGCAAATATCCGCTGATATGTAACATGATCTGAATGGGGTCGCTTTCCGCTGAAAGGAGATCAACTGATTCGGCAAAGGCACTGGCACGGGTCAGCTTGCTATCACCGGGTTGTGGGAGAAAACTTGGCCGCGGAGTTTCATCTGCTACTGGTAACTCTTCAACCACATTGGTTGGCGCTAATCTCACAGTGGGGATGGTGGTGGTTGGGGTGGTAGGTCTTTCAGTAATATTTGCACAACCAGTTAGGAATAGAAAGCTGGCAATTAAAAGCAATCTTTCTTTCATATTACTTTTTCCTCATATAAACCCAAAAAAACAACATAGTAAATCTTTGCGTTGAATAACTTATCCTTTGATCACAGCCAATGGACGTAGACGAGCAACCTTGCGTGCAATCCCTGCTTCTGACACGGTCTCAACGACCGCGTTCACATCCTTATAAGCGTTAGGGGCCTCCTCGGCCAAACCTTTCAGTGACCCTGCACGGATGTGGATGCCTTGCTTCCCAAGTTGGCTGCGGAGCGCATCTCCACGGAATTCCTTTTTCGCCTTCGAGCGGGACATCATTCGTCCGGCACCGTGGCAGGAGGAGCCCAGTGACCGTGTCATGCTCTCTTTTGTGCCGACCAATACCCAGGATGCGGTCCCCATGCTGCCGGGAACGAGAACGGGTTGACCGATTTTGTTATATTCTGGGGGAAGCCCCGGAGCGCCTGGCCCAAAGGCGCGCGTTGCCCCTTTGCGATGTACACAAACCTTGATGCGTTTGTCATTAATCTGATGAACTTCGATCTTGCCCATATTATGGGTAATATCGTAGACCTGATGCAGGTCCCAGTTTTTGCTCTTCCCCGCGAACGTATCTTCAAAAGCGCGCCGGGCAGCATGTGCCAGCAGTTGACGGTTGACAAATGCAAAATTCGCCGCAGCGCGCATTGCTCCAAGGTAGGCTGCGCCTTCGGGAGAATCCATCGGCGCGCAGACGAGTTCACGGTCGGGAAGTTTGATATTGTAGCGCTGGACTGCCTTTTGAAAATCGCGCACATAATCGGTGCAGACCTGATGCCCTAATCCGCGGGAGCCAGAGTGGATTTGGACCGCCAGATGGCCTTCCCTTAATCCCATCGCGGAGGCGGCGGTCTCATCAAAAATCTCATCAACGATATCTACTTCAATGAAATGATTGCCTGCGCCCAACGAGCCAATTTGGGAGCGTCCGCGATTTTTGGCGCGCTCGCTGACCTTACGCGGATCTGCGCCCTTAAAAGTGCCGTTTTCTTCAGTGCGGGCCAGATCAGATTTTGTCGCGTAGCCATTATTAAGGGCCCATTTTGACCCATCTCGGAGCAGTTCTTCCAACTCTGGAAGGGATAGTTTTACCATTCCATCTTTTCCCACGCCACTAGGACAATATTGATTCAGCCGCGTGGCGAGCATCTCCAAATGCGGAATTGCGCTCTCAGCCTCGATCTGGGAAGCAAGCAAACGAACCCCACAGTTGATATCGTATCCGATCGCGCCCGGAGAGATTACCCCGATGGGAAACTCTGTTGCTGCCACGCCCCCGATCGGAAATCCGTACCCCTGATGCATATCGGGCATCACGATGACTGCCCCTACCAGGCCGGGGAGGGTGGTCGCATTGACGGCTTGCTCCAGTGATTTGTCCGTTAGTACATGATCGAGCAGTTCCCGCGTGGCAAATATCCGCACGGGGCCGCGCATATCCTCCCGATATGATTGCGGAATCTCCCATTCGGTTGCGCTGATTTGGATCAGGTCAGAAAGAGCGATCATTTTACTCCTCTCTGCCCTCACCCCCGCATCGCTTCGCTCGCTCCCCCTCTCCCGCGGAGCGGGAGAGGGAAGTTCGAGCGGAGCAAGAACGGGTGAGGGAAGTTGTTCTACTTTTCAAAAAGACCACGAAGTTCTGCGGTGCGATCCTCGATGTTTTTTTTATATTTGTTGACAGCTTTTAAACTACTTTCATTGATCCCCATCATGGCATTCTCTGCACGGGCCAGTCCATTGTAGATCAGGCGCAGCAGCCGCTTGATCTCGTTGGGGTGCAGGTCAAGCATTTCCAGTGTTTTATCCATTTGGATGGTATGTTGACGCATATGCGATTCAAAACGATGCAGCCGGAAGCGCAAAGTCATCGCCTCTTTTTCCCAATATAAGGTTGTCTTCTCCAGTTCTTCATCGCTGATATCAGCCAGCATGGACAAAGTCCTGGCATGAACAGTCTCATGATAATCCAGGGCGGCCTCGATTGGTCCGGCAAGGATTGCATCTACTTCAGCATCATTTGTTCCAGAGACCTCTTCCCAAATTTCTTCGGTCATTTTGCTCAGCTTCCCATCTCTCAAACGATGATCATTCAGACCGTTTTTTATCGCCACATGGAAGAGCAGATCGGCTTCAACGATATGGGTATAAACCTTGCGCAGCGACCATTCTCCTTCTGCGGGAACGCGTTCATATTCAGCTGGGTCGATACCGAGTAGTGATGCCTGCAGATCACGAAAGGCGAGATGATAACCGGCCAAAATATGTTGTGTCTGAGAGAGCGCTTTTTTTCGTCTATGGGACTGAAAAGCTTCCAAAGTCAGTAAATCCTCAAGGGTTCTGAAAAAGGCGAATCGAAAACCCTCCTCATCGTAATCTTTCCAGACCCATTCGCGTTCCAGATCGGCGTCGGTCATTTCGAGGGCAAATTTTGTAAAATCCTGAATACTATTAAAAAGGGTGTTCATTTTCTCTCCATTTACACATCAAATACGATTTCAACTTCCAGTCCGCGTGCGCTCTGCCGTATCTTCAGATTATGAAAGGTGACAGCCTTGATCTCTTTATCAATGGATGTTATTGCTCCCCCTTCTAATTCAACTTTTAATTGATATCCGTCTATCTTCATTTTACCAATGGGGTTAAATATTAGATTTTCTGATTCGGCCAGATAAAGTAACTCCTCCAAAAATGCGACCAGGAGACTCTCCGCATCTACCGCATCCAGTGATATCTCCCGTTTCACCCGTGGACTCTCGGCGGGCTCTGCATTGGCGAGTGCATACATCCCCCGCGCGGATTCTGTCAACAGCCCGGCCAGATCATCCGCCCAAACCCGGAGCGACCAATCGGCGGTGTGGGAAATCTCTTCAAAAGGCATATTATCTTATCCTAAAGCTAACCGCCAAAGCGCGAAGGACGCCAAGATTCTTATTTAAATCGCCAAGGAGTAAAAAGACTTGGCGGCATTAAGAAAAACTCTGCGCTCTCTGCGTCTTGGCGGTTCACGTTTCTACTCCCTGTATCGACTCTCTTCAAATAAATGCGGCGCCTCAACATAGATCCCTGTACAACTCACCGCGACAGAGCCATCCGGCAAATATATTTCTCCCGTCCCGAAAAATTTGCGACCTTCTTTTCCTGTCATCCGCGCCTCAACGGTGACGGTGCTATCAATTGGAATCGCCTGTCGATAATTTATATCCATGTTCACTACTGCCACGTTATACCCCGCCCGCCAGATCGCCACACCGATCACCTCATCGAGCACAGCTGCCGAGGCCCCGCCGTGGACATGCCCAGGCGGACCCTGTTGTTTGACCGTCAGCATAAATTCGGAAAAGATACTGCCATCTTCCCTGGCATACCAGGTCAGCCCGACGCCGTGCGGGTTTTGTGTGCCGCATATATAGCAGGGTCCATGTTCAGAAATGGGTTTTAGAGTTGATTGTGTTGTCATGGGGATATTGTAATCTCTTTACCGCCTTGCTGAGCGTCATTTTATCGTTGCCGGGCGTTAAATAATGGTTGCAGGGTGTAAATAATGGTTGCAGGGCGTTAAATAATGGTTGCAGGGCGTAAATAATGGTTGCAGGGCGTTAAATAATGGTTGCAGGGCGTTAAATAATGGTTG
>JACKQG010001497.1_pt1 | contig 32159 bp, 26 predicted proteins | sample 8237621 | NCBI WGS metagenome assembly JACKQG01 (sample SAMN15677084, study PRJNA649215) | marine metagenome | biome: marine; feature: Black Sea; material: saline water; isolation source: suspended particulate matter (SPM) from the Black Sea western gyre | collected 2013-06-09/2013-06-10 | depth...
TCGCTAACCGTCAGTGGCACCGCTACGAGCGCGCTTACTTGCTGCTCGCTGCATTGGCCACGCCGCTGGTCCTTTCCGTGCACTCGGTGGTGTCTTTTGACTTTGCCATCTCGCAGCTACCTGGCTGGCACACAACGATCTTTCCGCCGTACTTTGTTGCCGGCGCAATTTTTTCAGGCTTTGCCATGGTGGTCACGCTGGCTGTGCCGGCGCGCGCGATGTTCGGCCTGAAGAACTTGATCACGCTGCAACACCTAGAGTTGATGAACAAGGTCATCATGGCGACCGGCATGATTGTCGGTTACGCCTACGCGATGGAGTTCTTCATCTCCTGGTACTCGGGTAACAAGTACGAGGCCTTCGCCTTTGTCAACCGCGCCTTCGGCCCATACTCCTGGGCTTACTGGATCATGGTCAGCTGCAACGTAATCTCGCCGCAGATCTTCTGGTTTAAAAAAGCGCGACGCAGCATTCCGATCATGTTCATCGTGGCGATTTTCGTCAACATAGGCATGTGGTTCGAACGCTTCGTCATTACGGTGACGTCTCTGAACCGCGACTTCCTGCCTTCTAGCTGGAACTACTTCTCGCCGACCTTGCTGGACTTCGCCACGCTGATCGGCTCCTTTGGATTGTTCTTCACCTTGTTCCTACTGTTCTGCCGCTTCCTGCCACAGGTCGCGATTTCAGAGGTCAAGGCTCAGACACCCCACGCTCATCCCCATAACCACTAGGAGGAAATGAAGATGAGCAACTCTGAAAAACTTCACGGCGTACTCGGCGAGTTTGAAAGCGTCGACCAAATCCTCGCCGCGGCCGAAATGGTTAAGAACTCCGGCTACACCAAGTGGGACTGCTACACACCGCTGCCTGTGCACGGTTTGGATGCAGCGATGGGCGTCAAAGAAACGCGCCTGCCTTGGGTAGTGTTGATCGCTGGTATCACTGGTGGTGCATTGGGTCTGCTGATGCAGTACTGGATGAACGGCATTGACTACAAGATGATCATCTCTGGCAAGCCGATGAACAGTCTGCCTGCCAGCATCCCGGTGGTTTTTGAAACCACGGTGCTGTTTGCATCCATCGCGGCATTCTTGTCGATGTGGATTTTTAACGGCCTACCGAAGTGGTTCAATCCACTCGCTCGCATGGAACGTTTTGCGCGTGCCACCGACGACCGATTCTTCGTCGCCCTGAGCGCCAAAGACCCCAATTTCGACGTCAAGACTTCGTCGGCGTTGTTGGAATCCTGTGGTGCAAGCGCCGTCGAGTTTGTCGAAGAGCCTGACGAACCGGCAGCGGTTCCAACTAGCATCAAAGCCACCATGGCTACGGTTGCGATGTTGGCTTTGATCCCGTTGGCCTTGATCATGTCCGAACGCGGCGCGATCAAAAAACAGCCACGTTTGCACTTGGTTCCTGACATGGACTTCCAAGAGAAGTTCCGTGCTCAAAGCGTCAGCGGCTTGTTCGCCGACGGCCGGGCAGCGCGTCCGCAAATTGCTGGAACCTTCGCGCTGGAAGATGACGCTCTGGTCGGTAAGGACCCGGGTTTCTACACCGGTAAGGTTGATGGCGAATACCTAACGGAAGCACCCATTGCTTACTCCGATGCAATCCTCGCTCGCGGTGAGGAACGCTACGGAATCAGCTGTGCACCCTGTCACGGTGGCGACGCCAACGGCAAAGGCCCTGTGCACAATCGTGCGGTTGAACTGGGTTCACCGATGTGGATTCAACCTACCGACCTGCACTCTGAGCACTTGACTATCCAGCCGATTGGGCAGTTGTTTGAGTCCATTAGCGTGGGCGTGCGCAACATGCCGGGTTATGCCAAGACGGTTTCGGCGAAGGATCGCTGGGCCATCGCGCATTACCTGCAGTCGATCCAATCGACTGTCGACACAGGTCCAGTCGATCCAAATGCTGACCCAGGAATTGCCGCTGGTAAGTTGGTTTACATGTCTAAAGCATGTATGGCTTGTCACACCACCGATGGCTCGCCATTGCTGGCTCCTAGTTTCAAGGGGCTGTTTGGCAGTGAGCGCGAACTTGAAGGTGGCACAACCATCACAGCGGACGAAGCTTACATCAAAGATTCGCTGCTGAATCCAACCGCCAAACTTGCTAAGGGCTTCCAGCCTCTGATGCCTCCGGCGGTACTCACCGATCAAGAATTCGCTGACTTGATCACCTTCCTTAAATCCCTAGCTGACTAATTGGAGGCAACAAAAATGCAACCTACCAATGTAGTTCGTGAAGCTGTCATGGCCCCTAGCCTGGCGGCAAAGACCTCCCGGATCGGCCTGGTGGTCGGAGTTATAGGGATGGTATTGGCGGTCCTGCTCGGCATGCTCGAGGGTGACCACATGCGCCACTTTTACTGGGCATACTTAGTCGCGTTTTCCTTCATGTTTACGCTGACCTTGGGCGGCTTGTTCTTCGTGCTGATTCAGCACGTGACGGGCGCGCGCTGGAGTGTTTCGGTAAGGCGAATGGGTGAATTCGCAATGAATACTGTGCCGCTGCTCGCCGTCATGGCGTTGCCGCTGCTCTATCCATTGTTCACTCACGCTGGTGTCGAAGAGTTTGGTGGCCTGCTGTGGCCATGGATTCATCCGCATGGCGAACACGCCGCTCTGGTCGAATTTAAGAGCCCGTTCCTGAACGTCGGCTTCTTCTTGGCAAGATCGACGTTTTACCTGTTGGCTTGGTGGATTGTGACGCGCTTCTTCCTGAAGAAGTCGGTGCAGCAAGACCAGGATCAGTCCGAAGCGCACACGGTGACCATGCGCAAGTTGTCGGCTCCGTCGATCATCTTGTTTGCACTGACCATCAGCTTTGCGTCCTTCGACTGGATCATGTCGACCGATCCTACTTGGTTCTCGACCATCTTTGGTGTTTACATCTTTGGTGGCGCGTTCCTGGCGATTAATGCGCTTTTGGTGATCTCAGCTTATTATTTGCGCACGCGCAACGTGATGACCGAGCAAATCACTACTGAGCACTACCACGACCTCGGCAAGTTCATGACCGCCTTTACGGTGTTCTGGGCTTACATCGCGTTCTCGCAGTTCATGTTGATCTGGTACGCCAACATCCCCGAGGAAACGGTTTGGTTTCAACACCGCGTCACCGAAGCCTGGAGCCCATGGTCATACGGCCTGGTCTTCACCAACTTCGTCATCCCGTTCTTCGGCTTCTTGTCACGCTGGACCAAGCGTAATCCCAAGGTGCTGATGTTCTGGGCCGCGTACACGTTGGTCGTGCATTGGGTAGACATTTACTGGTTAATCATGCCGAACATGGATGCGGAAACAGTCCCGTTTAGCTTGGTGGAGATCACCACGGCCTTGGGTGCATTTGGCTTCTTCGTGTGGGCTTACTCGCGCCAAGCAACCAAGCATTCACTACTGGCTTACGGCGATCCTAACCTCGAACGCTGCTTGGGCCACGTTAACTACTAAAGCCGACGCCTACCGCGCAGGAAGCATTCCTGCTCCGCGACTCGCAACTTCTGGTTGCGAGTCGTTTTTTTGTGCCATAGAAATGAGAATTTGGAACCACGAACGACTATTTCATGTCACTCTAGAATCATGCATTCCCTCGTCCTCTTCATGTTGTCTGCGGCAGCAGGCCAAATCCCCGCGCCGCAGGTTGAAATTCAGCCAGCCCAGCTCCATATTCCTGCTTTTACAGGCTCTCAAGTGACCCTGCCGCGGCTGGAACGCGCAACCGATTTGGCATTGCAATTTCTGACCTCTCAAGGCATTTCCGGCGACGTCAGCCTGGACCGCGACTTGGGTTGGTCGAGCACCGCCGAACGCGTCACCTTTGAGCGTACCTACCTTGGTGTGCCGGTATGGGGGGAAGTGGTCAAGGTGGTCATGTTCCGTGACGGCAGCGTGATTGTGGAGGGTAATCCGCAGCGCCAAGCTGGTGTGATTCCTGCCCAGGCAGGCCAAGCTGGTCAAGCTGGTCAAGCTGGTCAATGCATGGATTCGGAAGCCGCGATCAACCTAGCGCTGAATTCGCAGCTGGCTCAGTCCGTCGATCACATGGACGTGATCAGCGCGCGTCAGGTTTGGTACCAAGGACAGCTTGCTTGGCAGCTGCGTACCCACGTCGAAGGTGATGGCGACTGGCACGTTGATTTGTTGCTCGATGCCCAAACCGGTGCGGAATTGCATCAACGCGACTTGCGGATTCACTCTCACGGCACTGCCGCCACTGGCACCGGTTCGGTTTTCATTCCGAACCCTGTGCAAACTTCCGGCGATCACGGCATGCAGGATCAAAACGATTCCAACAGTGCGGTTCCCAGCTCGGAATACTTCACCGTCGACCTGCTCGACGTCGCCACCACGGGTTATTTGGATGGACCTTATTGCTCGACCTCGCCGACTAGCGGCCGTGTCAAGCAGACCAACTTGCAGTTTGTTTACCAGCGCAACCACGCTGCTTTCGAAGAGGTGATGACCTACTACCACATTGATGGCTTCCAGCGCTATCTGCAGTCCACCGGCCAAATGAATGCCAACAACCGCCAGCAAAAGGTTGACGTTAACGGCTATTCCGGCGACAACTCGTGGTACGACCTCGGCAACAGGGAAATAACTTTCGGTATCGGCGGCGTGGATGATGCCGAAGATGCTGACATTATCGTGCACGAATACGGTCACGCGCTGCACCACGACGTGCAGGGTGGCATTGGCAACGGCCAGAACAGTGCCATGTCTGAAGCTTATGGCGACTACTTCGCCGCCAGTTTCTACGACGACGCGTTGGTAGGTGAATGGGATGCAGTTTCTTATACCGGCGGTAGCTTGCACTACTTGCGCCGCGTCGATGAGCAGCTGTTTTACCCTGGCGACCTGGGCGGCGGCTCGCACTACGACGGTCAAATTTGGTCGGCAATGTTGTGGGATATGCGCATGGCTTTGGGTCGCGATATCGCCGACAACATCATTGTTGAAGCTATGGGTTTGCAGTCCAACAGCTCCGGAATGGTGAGTGGCGGCAACTGGCTGCTGACCGCTGAGCAACAGCTTTACGGTGGTGCTTGGAGACCTTACATCGAGTGGGCGCTGCACCGTCGCGGCATTCGCACCTTGGCTAGTGGAGTGGTCGTACTGTCGCCTACCGACAGCACTCCGACGCCGGGTCAATCGACTTCGTTTAGCCTCAAGGCCAGCACTCACGGTGGCAAGGATTACAAAACCTTGGCCTCGCTGCAGCCGGGTGAAAACGTGCTGGGCAATCCTTACAACGTGACCATTCACGTCGGCTTGGATCTGATGCAACAATCGCTGGGCACGCCGGGCATGACCGGTACTTTGAATGGTTCTGGCAACGCCAATTTCTCGGTGACCTTGCCGTCGCTGCTGGTTGGAATGCCGATCGCATTCCAGTCGGCAATTTTCGATGGCGCTGGTTCCATCGTGGACGTGTCGATTCCGTGTGCGGTGCGCATGGGTCCTTACTAGTGATACTCAATACCTTCGAGCGGCTGGTTGTGAATCAGCCGCTCCGTCCTTTTTTACAGCGCTGGCTGGAGGCTCGGCCGCTGCTGAAAATGGGGGGTAAGGCGCGCGGCCGGGTGCTGGAAATCGGCTGCGGCCAGGGTTTGGGTGCGCAGATTTTGATGCAGGATTTTGGCGTCGATGAGTTGCATGGATTTGATCTAGACCGCCGCCAGTTGCAACGTGCGCAGAAGCGCTTGAACGGCACCAGCAAAGTGCATTTATGGCAGGGGTGCGCCAACCAGCTACCGACGCCCGCGCATTTTTACGACGCCGTTTTTGACTTCAACGTATTGCACCACATTCCCGACTGGCAATGCAGTTTGAATGAATTGGCGCGCGTTATGAAGCCGGGGGCTAAGCTGTACTTGCTGGAGACTTTGAGCTTTTTCCTTAATAATCCGCTGAGCCGAATTCTGATGAAACATCCACGTCAAAACCGTTTCAATTTTCAGCAGCTTTGCGACGGCATGAATGAGGCGGGCTTCGAAATTTTGCAACACTGCAAACTCAGCGGTAGTTTTTGTTGGATGGTGGCGCAGTATGGCGGCTGATTTTTTCGCCTGGATCGGAGCGCCGCATGCGGCTTAAGGTATCAGTATAAATGGCGGCAAAAAATGCAGCCGCAACCATCGCGTCGGCGTTGCGTAGTGTGCAACGGCAATCAATGAGCGACTGCCTGCAATCATTAGTCGATACACGCAACTTCGGTCTAACCCAATGCCACGCCGATTGGATTGCCACTTTTGACGCCGATGATTGCATGCACAAACAGCGACAAGCATATTCAAGCAACGGTTTATCGAAATGACGATTGGCCCGAGGACTACGATTTGTTTCTGCGTTTGGCAATGGAAGGTGCTCGATTTGGGCAAGTCGCAACGCCATTATTGAGCTGGCGCTGGCACGAGAATTCGACGTCGCGTTCTCACCCAGCATTTAGTTTGGCGACGATTGCCCGTTGTCGTGCGTATTTCCTTGCCCACCCTTTTCTAATTGCACACAAGCAAAATGTGCAATGGGGTTTTGGCGATACCGGCAGCGAATTGGCTGGCAACTTGCGCGCGCTCGGCAAAAACATGGCCGCAGTTATTGAACTGCATCCGGGCCGCATCGGCCAACTCATTCACCGTGCACCTGTATTCCACCCGCACGATTATTTCAAAAACGCCGCCACCAATGTCGTTGCCTACTCAATGGCGTGAGGGTCGCGAATACGTATTCACGGCATAAATCCAAGCCAACGAAAAAAGCATTGCGCTATTGCGCCAACAAATCCATACAACGCTCTTCTAAAGCCAAACCAGCACTGTGATCAGGTTGTGAATTCAGCACGACTTTAAGGTGTTTCAAGGCTAACTCCGGATGGCCCTGCTCGGTTAGCGTAAAGGCCAGCCAATGGTGGGCTTCCGCGGATTGAGGCTGTAAACCGACCGCACGTATGGCCATGTCATAGGCTTGTCCCAAATCACCATCGGCCTTACGCAGCAAGCGTAGCTGCACTGAAAACAATAAAGCTTGAAATTGCTTTGGATCAGTTTCAAGCACGACATCAAGGAAAGAGGCTAAAACGTCGTACTTGCCAGCTTGTAGCACTGATCGCGCCGAGAACCAAGTCCAAGTATCCATATCAGGACGCAATTTTGAGCACTCGATAAACGCTGGAATACACTCGTCGTACCGTTCCAAGCCAAACAGCGCCTGGCCGCGCATGAAGTAGCCGCGGGATTGCCAACCAGCAAATGGTTGGTTAATGAGTTCCTCCGAAATCAGAATTGCTTGCTGCCACTCTTTTTGCTTCAATCGCAGCCAACCCAAACGATTCAAGAGGTGCCAAGCGGAGGGCCGTACTTCCAAGCCTTGCAGTAATAATTTTTCGGCTTCTTGGTATTTTTTGCGGCGCAATAAATCCTGAGCGCGCACGCTGGTGACCCAAGGATGAAGCAATCCTTGGTCAATTTCAGCCGCCTTTTGCAATGGGAGTTCAGCCTCGTCGAAGCGTTTGGAAACCATCATCAAATTGGCCAAATCCGCCCAAACTAATGCGCTTTCTGGTTCTAATTCCAAACATTGCAGCAAGGCCACTTCACAGTCGTTGAATCGGTCCGCGCTCTTGAGCACCCGTGCCAACTGCCGCAAGGATTGCACGCTTTGCGCGTACAAATCCAACGAACCCTGCAAAGACTTAATCGCTTGATCGGTTTGGCCCAATCCACGCGCGGCAAAACCTTCGACAAATCGCAATGGATAGCTAGTTGGGTAATACACGCTAGCCGTCCGCACCGCCTGAATCGTTTCTTCATACTGTCCGGATTGATTGAAATACATGCAAAGCAACAGCCAGTCTCGTGGCGTCTTGGCTTCTAATTGCGGCGCAAGATCCGGCAACAATGCAAGGTCGCGTGGATTGCTCGCCAGGATGACGGACACTTGGTCGGCCAGTGAATCAGGTTTCAATTTGACGCTTTGATAGTTTGCCATGGCCAGCTCATGCTCGGCTTCGAGCAGAAATGCGTCACCTTCCAAACGTAAACGATCACCCCGCGGCAAATCTTTTAAGCGCTCCCGAAAAGCTTCCATTAGGCCACGATGCCACAGCTCGGCGGTTTCTTTGTATTCCACTTGGACGCGGATTTCTTCCAGCTGGCTGCCTTGCACCTTGGCGATCAAGCCGGTCCCCAACGCGGCAAGGGCTAACACTGCGATGGACCCAGTAATGGCGGCGCGGCGCGGATTGCGGGAAGTTCGTTGCCACCATCGCGACAAGCGACCGCGCGGGATTGCCTGCACCGGTTCGAAGCGCAGGAAGCGCGCGAACTCTTCTTCGACTTCTATGGCGCTGCTGTAGCCGTCGGGAATTCGTTTTTCTAAACACTTCTCTATCACTGCGCGAACGTCGGTTGGGATGTTGCGCGGGTTTTTCCAAACTGGGTCGGCGAATTGAATATTGCGCAGGAGTTCGCGCTGATTTTCGCCTTTGAATGGGGGGCTGCCGTTGAGAGCTTCGAAGGCTACGGTGCCAAGCGAAAAAACGTCGGAAGCGGAAGTGAGGGCTAGCCCGCGCGCTTGTTCGGGCGAGGCGTAAAGCGGCGTGCCAATGAAACCAGTTGCGCCAGCTTGGCGAATCATGTGGTCGCGGTCAGCTAGTCCAAAATCAACTAGGTGCGGCGTGCCATCTTCATCCAGCAAAATGTTGCTGGGTTTGATGTCACGGTGCACGATACCCTGCGCATGCGCCGAAGCCAGCGCTGAGCTGAGTTGGCGCAGTACCGGCAAAATAAAAGCCAACCAATCCGCCGAAGTTGGCGACGGCAATGCGTCGGCGCGGCCAGCTAAAATTTCACCGAGGTTGTAGCCCTTGATCAAGGACATCGCCAGCCAGCGATAATCAGGAGTCAAACCGGTATCAAAAACCTCAATGATGTTGGGGTGCTGCAACGATGCCAGCAAGCGGCCTTCGCGTTCCAAGCGCGCCTTGCCTTCGGCAGTGCGATCGGCCGCCACCAACGGGATCAGTTTCAACGCTACGCGTCGGCCTAAGCTTTTTTGCTGTGCTTCATAAACCACGCCTGTGGCGCCGCGACCAAGCACACTGAGCAAGATGTATTCGCCAATGTCCGCGCCTACGCTGGGCAATCCAACCGCGTCCTGTTCAAAGGACAGGAACGAAAGTGCATCACTATGCTGACTTTCAGTCTGGCGGGGAGGATCGTCCATATGGTGGCGCTAAACCACCAGTCTAACCCTTGGTCCGGCGGGATGCGCGCCGTTTTGCCCCACTGAGCGCGTCGTCCAGGTCGGCTGCTGCTTCGGGTTGTTTGTTTGCCGGGGTCGGTGCGGTAGCTGGGGCTGCCTCTTTAGCCGCGGCCTTGCTTTTCGGCATCGCCCTCGCCCTCGCTGCAGTTACGTCCTTGGCGTTGGTTTCAAGGGCCGCCTTGGAAACAGTTTTTGCGCGCAACGCAACGCTTCCTTCAAATAAACGTCGCCAAGAAATTTCCATCAGCATCAGCAACAATCCGGCCATGGCGAACCACACTGCCAGGGGTTTCACTGCTTTGGCTTTGCGTGATCCGCGCAATAATTCGGTCGTTGCAGGATTCATGCGGCCACCCGACAAACGCGCTACCCGACCTAAAACCAGATCGCCGCCGTCGCGTTGCATGCGCGGTTCAAATTCGGGTGAGTAGGGGATAGCGAGTGGGTCCATCTTTAAGATTTCCCCTACTTCGGTGGCGGCAGCGAATCGATAAACACCTTCCATGCCGATGGGTACCCGCGCTTCAAAGCGGTCGGCGGAAACTGGTACTAAATCGATGAGCGTACTGGAGCCGTCGGGTGCGACCATGCGCGCCGTCAATGCGCCGACGGCTTGAGCAGAGTTTTCGCGATCCACGTCAACGGAGATCACCGCTTCGCGCCCTTCACGCTGCACACCGGTGAAAAATTGTTGGGGCGCAGATTGCGCCGAAATCCAACGGCTAACCGTCACCAGTAAGTTGGCAACTTCCGGCCATGCCGCGGCATCGACTTGAAACTTACCGCTGACTTGGCCAGTGAACGCGGCGGTCCGACCCAGTCCAGCTTGCATGGTGGCAATGACTGGAGCACCGTATTCGTCGGTGGTGCGTGCCCCTTGTGAGGCACCTGGACGTAAATAGCACAAGTTATAACCAGGCAGAGTTTGCCAGGCACCGGCGGCTAAATTTGAAATGGCGAAAAGGCCGGGCGTGGATTCGGTGGTCGTCGCCAGGTCGATGAAGGAAGACCGCGCTGCCAACAAAGTGTCCTGAGCAAACAGGCGCGGTAGTTCAGCCGGATCTTGCGAGAAGAAAATCTGGCCGCCGCCACGCCGCGCCACGTCTTGAAGAAATACGGCGTCTGAGTTGCTGGGATCGCCCAACGCAACAACCGAAACTGTGGTGTTGTATTTGGTGGTGAGATCATTTAGCAATTCGACGTAGCGGCCAGGCTCTTCGGCGTCGGCGGCGTCGGCGAATAAGACGATGTGGCGATTGGAGCGCGCAGTCTTGCTTAGTTCGATGGCTGCTGCGCTCAGGCCGGTATAGGTGTAAATTCCACCGCCACCCGATTGAATGCCTGACACCCGACTCGTAAACGTCTCCGGATCATTCACCGGAGTAAGCGGAACAATCATGTGGGGTTCGGAATCCACCGCGATCACGGTGACTTCATCCATTGGACCCAGCAACTGAATGGCCTCCATCGTGCCGGCATTGGCCAAGTCCATTTTGGTCAAGCCGCCAGCCACCGACGCTCCCATAGAACCAGAACGGTCGAGCACAAACGCCAACGCCAAACCGGCTTTGCGATGCTCGACGCGCATCTCCATCGTTACCGGCAGCAGCGGATCCAAACTCGACCGGTAATAACCACCGACGCCAAAACTAGCTTGACCGCCGGTAATCAGCAAGCCAGTTCCAAGGTCGCGGACTTGGCTAGCAATAGCCGGCAACATGCTGCCCAGTGCCGTCGCCGGCAAGTTTTCGAGCACAATGCTGCGGAAGTTTTCTAACCACGAGGCATCATGTTTAGGCAACTGCTCAGGCGTCACCACCTGCACTTTCATGCCCGCGCCTAGCAACGCCGCCGCCAACCGACCCATCGCGCCATCTTGATTGATCAGCAAAATGGGGCGGTTGCCTTCCACCCGCATCACGCCCAAGCCGACGTTATTCGCCAGCACTCGATCGCCATCCAACTCTAATTTCAAGCGGTACTTCGCCAGTCCGGCGCTTTGACCCAGATCGCGAAATAGCAGTTGGTTCAACCCCGAACGCAACTCTTGACTGCCGCGGCCAATGACCGTTTCACCACGCAGTAAAGTGTATTGCGCAGTAGTTTCACGATCCGATCGCACGTAGGCCGCAAACTGAAATGGCTCGCCAACTTCCACGCTACTTGGCAGGTCCATACTCTCCACTGCAACGTCGACGTTACTGCTGATCCGAGCGCTGCGCACGTCGATATGAATGTCACGCATCGCTGCGCGTCGGGCGACGGCGTCGGGTGGGGTGCCGTGGAATTCGCCGTCGGAAAAAAGCAGGATGGAGCCGGGGCGGTTCTCCGGAATGAGCGCAAGTGCCTGTTCCAGCGCCGATGTCAAATTGGAGCCATCGGCATCGAGGGTTGTGGAATAACCGTCCAGGCTGGCCGAGTTGCTTGGCGCTTGTTCGATGGCGTGATCGGCGGCGAAGGTCAGCACTGAAATGCGATCGCCAGATTTCATTTGCTCGCCGGCCAATTTCATGACTTCAGCGACCGTGGCTTGGCTGCCGCCGGGCATGGAACGCGAGCGATCGATCACCAGAACCAAATCGCGGCCACTGACGGAGCCTCCACCATGCGGGCCAGCAAGCGCGATCAAAAGCGAAACGGCAATCAGGGCGCGCAACAGCAATCGCGTGCTCCAGCCGGGGCTGCTCTTCCAAAGGGCAATCGCCAGCGGGAATGCCAGCAAAAGTAGCTCAGGGTAAAGCAGGTTCATCTGCACCCCCAGCGGTAATTGCGGAGGCAGCTCATGCAGACCTCCGCTTGCCCAAGTAAAGCCAGTTGGCGATCAATAGACCGACGAAAAGCAGCAGCAAAATGCGGCCCATGGGAGATTCTGCGTAACCTTGCTGCGCTAAAACCGTCTCCCCCAAAAGGGGGGGCTGCTCGAAAGTTTCGGCAGTACTCAAATCGGACTCCGCCGGATCAATAAAATTCACCGCAAACCGCACCAGCGGCTTCTCCTGCAAACTCAAAACGTATGCAGGGTGCGGCGCCAAATCGTCTAATCGCAAATTGCCATCCGTTTTCAAACTCTTTTTCGCGCCGACGCCGTGCAATTCAAATTGAGCCCTACCCTGATGGCGGTATTCAAACGCCTGCCCGGCAACCAAATTCACTTCTTGCGGACCTTGCAAAGCAGCGCGCCGCATTTCGACCAAATTAGAAACCAAAATCGGCCAATCCGGCGACTGCACCAAAGTCGAGCGCAGCGGCAGCAAATTGATCATGTAAATCACCGCATTGCCCACAGCAGTTTCGCTAATTAACGCCAAGTCGCCTATAGAAAGCAAGGGCAGACCTTTGGGCGCAAATGTTTTGGAGCGGCTCCATAAAATTCCTTCAAAGGTCAAGCCGCGTAGCAAAGCATGGCGCTTTTCAGGCAAGAAGCCATGAATAAATGCTTCGGCGTCGGCGGAAGCGGTGGCAGGATGCGGCACTACCACTGACCAAGCTGGTGCTGGCGCCGCATCGTGGCCAAAAACCAAATGCGCAGCTTGCAACTGCCGAGTGATTTTCACCTCAGGCAAGGCGTCGGCAAAATCCTGTAGGCGCATTGCTTCTTGCACACCGACGTCCAACTGATAGCCCAAATAAACGGTGCGGTCGGGGTTGGGATAAAGCGTGGCGCTATTGTCGACGGCCACCGCGTCGGGCTGGAGTTGCAAGCGCACCGCAGGCGTGCCATCCGGCAGCGGGAATTCAAAGTGCACGTCCTTATTCGGCGCGGCTTCGAATTCGCGTTCCAGCAGCAGTTCTTCGCCAACAAAAATTTGCAGCTTGTTGCTTTGTGGGGTAGCGCTAGTCAATGCAGCCACGTCATAAAGCCGTGCCGTGCAATGAACAATATCAGCATTGGTGCGACGCGCTTCGATCAGCGCCATGTTTGCTTGTTGAGTGCCGAACCCGAGCACGCGCACCTCGTCGCCTAAGGTTGATTCGGCAGCCAAAGCGTGGTCGGTCATGAACCAAATCTCACCGCCCAACGCCAGTTCTCGCGCCAAACTGATCGCCGGTCGTGGATCATGTCCGGGCGACGTCGGTTGCCAGTTTTGCATGGCCTCGCGCGCCTCAGGGATCAACGCACCAGGTCCGCATAACAAGCTTGGCCGCACTCCGCTGCGGATCAAAGTGACCCGAGTCCGACGTCCTTGTTCGTCTAACTCCTCTTCGAATCGTTTATTCAATTCTGCCTTAACCGTGGCCGCGCTCATCGATGCGGAGTCGTCCAAAACCACGATCAAATGTTTGGCGTCGTTGTTCGACAGCGGGTCGAAACCGGAAATGAACAGCGCAATCAGCAAGGCGGCAAACAACTCCATCCAAAACGACGGCGTGCGGCGCAACGGCTGACGCGTGCGACCCGACGACTCGCGCGCTTCTGGGCTAAGCCATAAAAAAAGCGAGCTGACCGGCACCTGCAAATGCCGCTGTCGATAAAGGTGCAAGGCCACCACCGCCGGAATCGCAGCGAAGGCAAACAACCCCAAAGGATTCGTAAACCAACTCATCGCGGCTCCACCAACCCAGTCGGGATCAAGTCTTCGTAAACCACATCAACGATGTCCTCGCGCGCGATCAAACGCACATAAGCACCTCCACCGCGACGCACCTCAGCTTGCAAGGTATCGCATAGCCGACGCAACCGTTTTTGGTACAACTCGGCGGCGCGATCGTCGAACGCGATATCGCGCCACGCGCCATTTTCGACGTCATTCAAGTGCAAAGAACCGCGTTGTGGCGGCTGCCACTCGTCGGCGTCGAGCACTTGCAGAACAATGAAAGTGCTGCAGCGTGCTGCCAGTTTTTGCACCAAACTACGCGCGTCGTGCGGGTATAAAAAATCGCTGATGAGCACACGCACGGATCCAGCTCGGAGCAATCCACCCAACGGCAGTTGATCCAACGGCGACGTCGAAATCAATGGCAGGTGATCGGCGCTGGCATTGCGCAGTGCATCCAAAGGCAAAGGTACTGGAGGATCGCTGGCAAGCAATGCCTTAAACAGCGAATCCCCACTAGCCGCACCAGCCAAAAAACTAGCCAAGCCACGACTCGTATTGGCCTTCGCCGACGTCAACGCCATCGATTTACTGCCGTCTAAAATCAGTTCAATCGTCGCCGCGACCTCCTCGCGATACAGCCGCGTAGTCAGAGTTTCGGTGCGGGCATACGCGCGCCAATCGACGTGGCGCAAGTCATCGCCCGCCTGGTAATCGCGAAACTCCTGAAACTCCAACGACGAACCGGTGCCCTTGCCAAAACGCTGACCCGCCGGACCCGCCTCAGGTCGGGCGTGTGCCAGCAGCGTGAAAGCGCTGCCTAGTTCGAATGGATTATCGGCCGCACTCAATCCAGGTCAGTGGGCTCTGGGGTGGGAACAGCCGGGGGAACGGGTGCAGAAACTGGGGCGGCGCCTGAGAGTTGCTGACGGCGCAATTTTTTGAGCCTAGATCGATACCCCGCTATGAAAACAAATTGAGCAAACAATGCCAGGGCGGCGAGGAACCCCCAACCGATTAGGCCTCCTGCTTCTCTCACACGGTTGTAGTTACGTCCTATAACGTAAATAGGATTCAGCCCGCTTTCGAAATTCGCCATGCTGTGTAGTCCAAATATCAATCCGAAGACTCCAGTAAGCAATGCCAAAATTGGAATCGTTGCCGGAATGGTCGCTCGCATAACGCTGCGCAAGACGAAGCCGGTGCTCGCGCGTGAAGCGATCATGCTTGGGAACAGTGCAATAGGCACGAATACTACTAGGGCGGAAATCGCTGCATAAAGTCCATTGCTTGAAATACTATTTGTGGAGTGGCCGAACATACCTAGCCATGAATTGCCAGGAATCAGCAAAGGCAAGGACAGGATTGCCATCTGCATTAGATAAAGCGCACTGCCGGTAGTTCCACCGGGAAGGAATAGCCATGAGCCAAAACGTCGCCATTTGCCTTGGGTGATTTGATTGCGGCAGCGCACTCCAAGGTGATCGCTTTCCGTTAACGTGGGAATATTTAGCCCAGTGCAAAGGGCATAGTTCACCACCGTGCCAATGGTGACGACGTCCGGGTCGCGCCATAGGTGCCAGAACAAAATGACCAAGCCGGTGCCATAGATACTGGCCAACAGGCATGCCACACGCACTCGCAGTAAACCATTTTCTTCGCGGTGAGTGATGGTCTCAATTGCCAGGCCGTAGCCCCATAGATGCAGCAAGTTAAGGCCAATAAATACGGTCGCAGCTGTAACCAGCAAATCGCCTGAGTTTATGGAAACAAACGGTTGGAATAAAACAACCATCATTCCGCCGGACCACCAAGCCACCATTCCTACGCAAACCAAGGCGAGGAAGGCCAATGCCAAAGACTGCAATGCACGATTTTTAAAGCTGCAAGCAAGAAAAATTGCCACCAAGCTCAAGGTCATAGAAAACGCGATGGTGAAAACCACCAACATCAAACTAACCAACAAATCCAAGCCGAATAAGGTATGCCCGACAACTAGAAAAGGGGCCAGCGTGCTGACGAAAAGCAGCATAAGCATGCCCGCAGCCAGCCATTTGCCTTGGATGATCTGCGCTGGCCGCAATCCGCTAATTAACAAGGCGTCGAAGGTATTGTCGTCGCGCTCGGACGCCATGCTGCGGTTGGCTTGCAACGGCACCAAAACCATTCCCGCTGCCGCCAATACGATGCTCATGCCTAAGTAAAAAATGGTGCCCGAATCATTGACCAAGTCTTCGGATCGCGCATTTTGTGTGGTAAGTAACAAGGTGGCGACTATGAAAGCCATGCCCAACATGCACAAGAAGCTGAAGCGGAAAAACTTGCCGCGCACCGCTTGGCGCACTTCTTTGACCAATATTGGATTTAATCGGTCCCCGAATTTGGCGAGCATTTTCATTGCAGGGCTCCATCCGTAAACGACAAGAACATTTCTTCCAAATCAACTTGGTGCCAGTGAAACTCGACCAATTGCAGGTCTTTGCTTACTAAGAACGTCAATAGCCTGCTGATGTCTTCGTCGCTGCCGTCAAATTCGACCATGAAGCCGTCAGCCTCAGGCCGCGTTTTGACGACGCCCGGTGATTCGGCCAACGCCATTTGCAAAGCCTCTTCGCCTTTGAGTGAGCGGATGAATAAGAGTTGATGTTCGGATAGGTCGGTGCTTAGGCTTGAAACCAAACCTTCGCGCACTAAGCGACCGCGTTCTAGCACCACCACGCCGTCGCAAGTTTCTGAAAGCTCGGAAAGGATGTGGCTGGAGATGAGCACTCCTTTGCCTTGGTCGGCAAGCGCTCGGATCAACTCACGGAATTCAACCCGCGCGCGCGGATCCAAGCCGCTGGCGGGTTCATCCAAAATGAGTAGATCGGGGTTGTGAAGCAGCGTTTTAGCCAAACAAAGGCGTTGGCTCATACCTTTGGACAGGCTGCCCATCATTCGGTCACGCAAATTGGTGAGCTCGGTGAACTCCATCACCGAGCGAATGCGCGCGCTGCGTTCCGGTCCGCGCAATTTGGCGGCGCGGGCGAAAAAATCCAAGTACTCTTCAATCGTGGTGTCGGCATAAACACCAATCGCGTCGGGCATAAAACCAATCCGACTATGAGCGTGACTTGGGTGTTCAATAATCGATTCACCCTCGAGCAGGACGTCGCCATGATCGGGTAAATCCAGGGTGGAGCAAATCCGCATCGTGGTGGTTTTGCCAGCACCGTTGGGACCGATGAAGCCCCAGATTTCACCGGCGTTTACCTGGAACGACAAGTCGGCCACGGCTTTCAAATCGCCGAAGGACTTGCTTAGGTTTTTGACTTCGAGCAGGGCGGTCATTTCGAAGCCTCCGCCAAGGTGCCAATTAACAAGTTGTGCTGCTCAAGCACCCGACGATCGATACCGCCATCTTCCACAAACGGAGACGTCGGAATCATCGCGATGTAGCTCCGGCGCGGCGGTCCCCAAATTGGTAAATGGCTTAAATAGCTCGGGCTTTCCTCATCTTTTTCAATGTGGAATTCCACATTTGGCTGAACCGGGAATTTGATATCCGGAATCGCATCCGTCGACTGCAGCGCGCGACGCTCACCAGGTATAAAGTCCTCGGTATTAACCAGCGTTAGCCAAGCACCGTTTTCGTTGAGGTAATAAAATTCGGTCAGGCTGAAGTCAAAACCGTTGACGGCAAAGTAAGAGCCATTTTCAATTTCGATTTCTAGCCGACCGCGCGCGTTGGCGACGCTGGAAATCGCTTGCTCGGTCGGCAGTCGCACCGGTAGATAGTGGCCTTCCAGCGTGCCGCCCGCATCCATATTCATGGTAAAAGTCTTCTTGGTTTCAGTACTATTACTTTCCGGCCATGGTGCGGCCAAAGTGCGCGAAGAATACTGCAGGTTGTTGCGGAAAATGGAACCTGAAAAAGTGACGCGCTTGCTCAACGTGGTTGCTTGATGGCTTTGCTGATCCAACCAAGTCACACTGCTCCAAGCTTCTTGCACATCTATGCCCTGGACTAGCAAATTAAAACTCAAGATTACCGCCGAAAAACCAAAACCCAACAACGGCGTAACCACTAAAAAGCGAAACGGCGAAGACTTCTTTCGCTTTTGCCGACGCAATTGCATAGGCCCGACAATGAGCGCAAAAATCAGCAATATGCCCAGCAACACAGCTACCGGTGCAGTACGCAATCCAGGGATTTGCATATTCTGTGCGACTACCCTAAGCGGGAAGGTGCCTGCAGGTGGGGCTATATTTATGTTGATGCCATTGGCGGCATTCCAACCGGAGCTATCGAAATAATGGTGCAGCTTGTTTTTCGCAATACCGCCTTCGTTGGCTGTCACAATGCGACCAAAGTGATGGCGATAGACCAATCGGCTGGCTTCATCGCCAGCGTGACCTGAAATCAACTTCCTATCCGTTAGATAGCTTTCTTGACTGGCCAATAACTGACGCGCTTGTAGATTGCTGCCGATCAAAATCAAATTTCCGCCCGTTGAAACCCAGTCCATAATGGCTTGAAGTTGCTCAGCCTGGGGCGGAGTGCTGGTTAAATCCAATGCCACGAATTGCAAAGCGCTATAAGCACGCCAGTCCGTCGGTAGTTGTCCGGGTTCGCAGCCTTCGGCGCGTATAGCTTTGCCTAAACTGGCGATACCGTTCAAGTCGGTGGCAAAGGTTTCGGGTGTGTCCGACGCGGCAAGCAGCGGCGATGACGACTTATTTGCAGTACCCGAGTCCAGCTGTAATACGGTCAGCCAAGCCAAAGTTTTGGAGCCAGTTTTAACGTGCAGGGAAATGCGGTCCAGCCCATATCGGGTTTCCATAAAATGGGCCATCCACTGGATCGACTTAGTCTCTCCAGCCTCTAAATAAATCGACCCAGTGGTGACGGCGCGGTCGTCATAAGTCTGTAAATTTCCCAATTCGAGGTCGAGAGCAACACCCGACGCGTTGGTATTGGTGAATTCCATTTCCACCGGCACATAGCCGCGCAATAACGCTTTCGGCATAATGCACGAAGTGCGTACGCTAATTCCGTCACTGCTCGTTTCTGTATAGCTGCCTTGCGCGGCCGCTTCGGCTATGGTGCCGACAAAAAAGAGCCAAACTAGAAAAAACTTAGCCATCGATGACTTCTTCGGGCAAAGGATCTTTGAGCGGTTTGACGTTAGTGAGTAGATCAGCCACCACCATGCCCGCGCCGACGCCATCCAAACGCGCGCGGTAATCCATCACGATGCGGTGAATCAAAGCGGGCGAAACCACTCGGTTGACATTGTCAAAGCCGACGGTTGGTTTACCATCGATAAGAGCATCTACTCGCGCCGATTCGGCTATAGAAATGGCGGCGCGAGGAGATGCACCGTAGCGCACGTATTCGCGCACCATTTTTGGCGCCGCTTCGGCCGCGGGGTGGGTGGCTTCACACAAGCGCGCGATATATGAAAGCACCGCTTTCGGAATATGCACTCGACCCGCGAGGTTGGAAAATTTTTCGAACTCGGCGCCATCGGCAACTGCTTCAGGTTGCGGCGGACGGCCATGGCGTCGGCTGCCGACGATGGCTTCCAACACAGCAACGCTGACCGGGCCGACGTCGACCTTGAACATGAATCGGTCGAGCTGCGCTTCCGGTAAGGGGTAGGTGCCTTCCATTTCGATGGGGTTTTGCGTCGCCAATACGAAAAAGGGTCTGGGTAAGTCGCGCGTTTCACCGAGCACGGTCACCCGCGCTTCGGCCATGGCTTCCAGCAGCGCCGATTGGGTTTTAGGCGAGGCGCGGTTGATTTCATCGGCCAGAAGCAAATTGCAAAACACGGGTCCGGGGCGAAATACAAAATCCTTTCCAGTCGCTGTTTCTTGCAGCACGTGGCCGCCGGTGATGTCGCCAGGCAGCAGGTCAGGCGTGAATTGAACGCGTTGGAATTGCAAGCTAAGCAATCTGGCCAAGCCTTTCACCAACTCAGTTTTGCCCAAACCAGGCAAACCTTCCAACAATACGTGACCGCCCGCCAGCGAAGCCGTAACCACCGAGCGCACCAGGTCCTCTTGCCCAAGGATGACCGCATTCAAGCCGTCCATCAGCCGCTGGCCGAGTTGCTGACAGCTTTGGACTTCGCTGTCATTGAGATAAGAGTATTGCTGATCCATGTTGATTGCCTAAAAGTGCCAAAGTTTACTTAATCCTTTGGCTTGAAGAAGCGTTTCACCGCTTGTCGATGGTCCGGATTCATGCGCCGTTTCCAAACGGTTTCGCCGGGCGTACTGGTCACCACATCCGCCGCGCCGACGCCCTCGGCTTTGGCATCAACCGTCGGCGCAGTCGACGTCATGCGGATGATTTCCATCGCCTCTTCGGGCGAATCGGGCGCCGCCATCGACGTCCATTTCATTTGATCGCGAAGGTCGGGCGTTTCGTCTCCCCAAGTCAGAGGTACTGATCCTGGGCCACGGGTAATGCCAGCGCCAGTGCCGGCCTGGGCGGTGGTGCCACTACCTTTTCCAGGTACGGACATTGCACTTTGGCCCATTTCTAGCGCCAACATTTCCGCCAACTCGCTCATGGAATGGGTGCCAGCTTCCATGCCTTCCATTCTTTGCATGTTTTTCAACAAGCCTTGTTTCGCCAATTCCGCCAACTTTTCTAGCGCCGCTTGCGAAAGCTGCCCGGACAGCATTTCGGCCAGCTTTTTGGCCAACTCGGGGTCTAGCTTCATGCCGCGTGCAAGTTCGCCGAGCTGATCCAACATGCCCGATTCAGCCAGCTTTTTGAGTTGCTCTAGAAACTCCTCCGACAAGCCGTTTTTGGCCAGTTGCTCCAGGAATTCAGCGTTCAACGGCATTTCGGGCAGCGCACCATCTTCCTTCATTTTTTCGGCGAGCTCACCCAGCATATCCAACGCGTTTTCGCGCTGCATCGGGTCTTCAGCGGCGGCGTCGCGCGCGGCATCGGCACTTTGGCGGAGCTGATCTTCCAGCTGCTGTGCTTCTTCGGCGGCAACCGATTCCATCCGCGATTCCAATTGGTCCAAGGCTTCGCGTAGCGCCTCGCCTTCGGGCTGATCGGGATTGGATTCGGAGGTGAGTGCTTCCAGATTCTGTTGGATTTCTTCGCGTAGTTGCTCGTCTAGCACCAAAGTTTCGTCCAACGCCTCGGCCAACTGCTGCAACTCCTCGATGCGCCGCTGCGAAATGGGGTCGTTGCTCACTGCGGCGGGAACGCGCACGGGTAGGAATAAGGTGGCGGCGAAAAACAGCAGGCCAGGCAGTAGAGTGCGCAATATTCGGCGGATGTCCGGTCGCGGCTGAGTCTGGACTTCCATCCGATGCGAGCTGAGCCGGGCGATATCTGCGGTAGAAGGGTTTTTAAGTCTTTCTAGCTCAAACAGCAGCAGTCCAGCACCGCCGGCGCGCAGGTCGAGCAAGGTCGCAATTTGCTCGTCGTTGACCTGGCGCTGAGCAAACTTCCGAATTGCCCAAATCAAGCCGACGCCGACGCCAAGCAGCAGCGCGGGGGCGTCCCATTGATATCCATAAACTCGACCCAAAACCACCGCACAGCCGCCGATCAATAGCCCAATTCCGCACCCGGTGCCAGCCAAGCTCATGGCTAGAGCCTGGTTCCAGCGGCGGCGGTCGCGCCGGACTTGTAGTTGAAGGTCGGACATGGAAGGGAGAGCCCCTAAAGGTAGGGTGGGGTACCCTTCGCCTTGGGAATAACGGTACCGCGTTTGCAACGGTTCAGAAAGCGGCCTATACCTGGAGTCCGATGATCGAGGAAATAGTCAATTACTTTGAGTTCGCCGGCCCAGTCGGCACCGCCGGGCAGCCGTCGGCCGAACAGTTTGCCGACGTAGCGCTCGCCGGGTTTCACAGTGTTATCAACTTGTCTATGCCGGATGCGCACTACGCAATCCCGCATGAGGGCAGCCTAGTGACTGCTCACGGCCTCAATTATTTCCACATCCCAGTGCCGTTCGACGCCCCGGAGGCCGAACATTTGAGCCTGTTCATCAAACTGATGAACTCTTTGGGCCACGACGGAATTTTTGTCCATTGCGGCGCAAACATGCGCGTTTCGGCGTTCATGTACCACTATTTGCAATGGAATCGCGGCCTCACCGCCGAGCAAGCGACGTCACCCATCTTGCGGGCATGGTTACCGCGCATGGACCCGATTTGGCGACGGTTTCTTGAGCTGTCCCAGACCTTGCCCTGAGCCGACTACTCTTTGAGGCTTATACTCCATTCATGGCAGTCGCATGCACCAGCCTTATTTTGTTTTTATCGCTACATTTAGCGATTCAGAACCCTGAAGCCACGCCACTGGAAGTTGGCAAGCTACTCTCCGTGGAAGCCAGCGAAGAGGGAGATTATTTTTACAATTTCCCAGCCCGCAGCGGGGATCGCGTCGAAGGTCACGTCATGCAAGGGGATGACGCCAAAGTGATCCTGACCTCGCCGGACGGGAGTCAAATTTGGGAGTTTGATTACAAGCCTTCCGGCGCCGAGGCTTTTCATTTAATCGCGCCTTCGGATGGTATCTACCAGCTTCAGGTGAAAACCAAAGGCAGTTTTGAGATCTACTTGGCAATGGTTGAGCCTGAAGCGTCCGATGCGGAAGAAAAGCTGGCGCAGGCAATCAAGCTGCTGCCCCCGAATCGTCCGGGCCAAGCAGTGATGATCTTCGAAGGGTCGCAATTGGTGTACCAAAAAATATTAGGCATGGCCGACGTCCAGCGCCAAATTCCACTAACCATGGAAACACCCATCCCAATGGAGTTTTTAGATGAGCAGATTTTGGCTTATGCAATCGGGACCTTGATTCAACAGGAGAAAGTTTCTGCCACATCGCTGGTGAGTGAAGTCATACCAGAGTTCCGATGGGGAGCTTCGTTAACAATTGAAAATTTGGTAGGTGGAAGGTCTGGTTTACCTAATTTGCAAGCTCTGCATCGGTTCAGGATCGGTGATCGCAAAGCCTCGCCGTCTTACCAGCAAATGGCAAATCAACTCATCCAACTTAGCCGATTGAGCTTTGAGCCGGGTGGACTTTCCGATCATAGAGATGCCGACCATGTCGCTTTACGGCTTATCATTGAACGGGTCGGCGGACTAGCATTTGATGAATGGATTAAGGGGAACCTGTTTCAGCCTTTGGGGATGAAAAAATCTTATTACTCTGCAATTGGGGAAATCCAGCTGGAGGTGCTTCGACCGTCTTATTTTTCCAATTCGAAATGGGTGAGTACACGATTGAACGATTGGGAATTTCATCGGCCGGTGTTGAACCTGGCGGATTGGGCTTTATGGCAAAAGCGAATGATGGAACTGAGTGAAATAGGGGATTGCGGTTGTTGCAGGACATTTTTGGGCACGCATATTAGGGCGGGGAATAAATTGGCCAGGGTGGAATATGAAGAAGAAAGTGAGCTTTGGAGTTTAAGAGTTAATGCCTACTCTTCGTTGAGCCCAGCAAATTTACCAGCATTGGCAATGGCCCTATTGATTCACGGAAAGGAATGGAAATCATCTTTTACAAAATTCCAGAATGTGGTTGGTCTCGGTGGAGGCAGTTTTCAGAAGTATCGTAAGTTAGCTAGAGTCGCCTCCGAAAAACTTTGTGGAACTTATTATTGTCGGGATGTGGATCTTGAATTAACCCTTATTTTGGATGAATGGAATAACTTTTCTGCGGTACTTCCTTATGCCACGATTCCGCTAAAAGTGCCGATTGAGCCACGTACCTTGATTTCAAATTCAGATTGGTTTTCAAAGATCAGTTTCGACCCACCGGTAGAAGGGGTATTCCAAGAGTTTCAGTTGCGTGGCAACACATTCGCAAACCTGTCATTTAAGCGCAAATAGATGTCATGCTCTGCCACTAAACATCGGACCTAAAAACTTGCCACTAACCGCAGGCCGATAACCGTCGCATTGCCCAGGCTGGGATCGCCGCTGGGATTGATGATGTACTGGATGTCCGGTTGGATGGAAAACCAGTCGTTGATTCGGTAATGGTAAGTCAGCTCGATCGCGGTTTCCCACGCCTGCCAACTGCCACCAAGGGCCGAGGCTGATTGGAATTCATCACTGAGATGAGCGGCCCCGATGGCGCATCCAGCTTGATCGGCATCCCGACCAGGGATGGCACCGGTGTAAACCAAGCCGCCACCAAGAAACAAATCCACCGGCTGCACGCGGCCGTCGGCGATGCCGGTACGCGTATAGAAATTTAATCCCTGCTCCGGGTCGGCGGCCTCATGGAACAAGGATTTTTCCATGATTAGATAAACGCCCGGTGCCGATCTTTGCTGAACCAATTCACCGCTAGAGTCAGTGCGCGTCCAATGATCAAAGTCATTGGTGTAAGTCCAAACTCCCAGCGCCAATTTTTCAAAACTTGGATTGCGGATGCCGATTTCCCCCGTCATCAGCACGCCATCTTGGCCCTGCAACAGCACGTGAGTGCCGTTGTGGTTGTGGGGGTCTCCGGGCACGCCGTCGAGGAGGGCAAACTGAGCGTAGGTCGATTCGGTGGGTTGGAATTGGAATCGCGCAGCTAACGAAGCAACCGGGAAGATCGACGGACCGTTGCGCCCAGATAATCCGAATTCTGGCCCTATACCCTGCGCGCTATTGAGAAACAAACCACTACTCGGAAGGGCATTAAATTCAGAATTGAGGTCAAATAACCCCACTAGCAATGAGCTGCGCGAAGCAAATAGATCTTGTTCCAGCCACGCCTCATAAATCCGGGCGGTGGAGGGAGCTTCAATATTGCTAACGGCTTGAATGTCGCCGACACGCTCACTGATGCTGCCGCCTTGAATTCCCAATCCATAGGCAAAGGCTCTGGCCCCGGTCCAGCCAACCAAGTTCTCCAAATCCCAGGTTGCAGCTAACTTGAACAGCCCAAGAGCCTCATTCCCTCGGCTGACGCCGCCGTTCAAATTGGTAAATAAATCCAACGTGTATTCGACCTTGTAAGCGAATCCGGACTCATTGCCGTCGGCTAACTCTTGGCCGCTTGCTGTGTTCCACGCCAGCGCATGCGCGATCAAGCTAAGGATCCAAAAAGAGGGAGTGATGCCGACGTGCGCCATGATTGGGAGGGCCCCAATTGAGAGGAGGTCGCAAATTCTAGGATGGCGCAAGTCCTCGACTAGTTTACTTTTGGATATATTTAGGGGTTTGATGAAGCTGAAACTTTAAGCCGGACAACCCTTCATTGAAAGGAACAACCTGCACGTTGAACTATGTTTATCATTCACCTCTCTCCCAATGGTAGTTTTGGTACCCGGACCACTACACCAATGCCTCGATCGCAACGCCTACCAACTTGTCCCTCACATCCAATCAACCCGAAACCTACCCGTGGTATATCCGTCGTGTCGGCCGTTGCACGCCGGGGCGCATCAGGTCGAGCGTAGCGACCTGTCTAAGCCGCCGGCGTGCAACGGCCGACACGACACATAAACCAAAAAAAGGGACCGCACCGAAGTGCAGCCCCTTGAGTTGGCGCGGTGTTTTGAACCGCACCGAATTGGAAGCAGCAGGCTTAGAAGCCCATGCCGCCCATTCCACCCATACCGCCCATGCCACCCATTGGGTCGCCGCCGGCACCCGGAGGCATGGCTGAGGCAGGCTGTGGAACTTCGGAAACCAGGGCTTCGGTGGTGAGCAGCAAGGTTGCGACGGAAGCGGCGTTTTGCAGAGCAATGCGCACAACTTTGGTCGGGTCGATGATGCCAGACTTGAACAAGTCTTCGTAAACACCAGTGGCAGCGTTGTAGCCTTTGTTGAAAGCCTTTTCGTTACGCACTTTTTCGACGATGACTGCACCGTCCAAGCCAGCGTTAACAGCAATCTGACGCAGTGGCGCTTCTAGCGCGCGCATCACGATTTGGGCACCGAACAACTGGTCACCCTTCAGGTCCAACTTAGCGATTTCGACTTGAGCGCGAATCAGTGAAGTGCCGCCACCAGGCAGAATGCCTTCTTCGGAAGCAGCGCGAACAGCAGCCAACGCATCGTCGACGCGGTCCTTCTTCTCTTTCATCTCAGCTTCGGTAGCAGCGCCTACATTCAGCACCGCAACACCGCCAGCCAACTTGGCTAAACGCTCGAGCAATTTCTCTTTGTCGTAATCCGAAGTGGTGCGCTCGATTTCGTTGCGCAACTGCTCCATACGGCCATTGATCTTGTCCTGAGTGCCCGCACCTTCGATGATCGTGGTGTCATCCTTGGTGATGATGACGCGCTTGGCGCGACCCAAATCCTCGATGGTTGCGGTCTCCAACTTGTGACCCATTTCTTCCATTAAAGCGGTACCACCAGTCAAGGTCGCGATGTCTTCCATCATCGCCTTACGACGATCACCGAAGCCCGGAGCCTTCACTGCACAGCACTTGAAGATACCGCGCAAACGGTTAACTACCAAAGTAGCCAGCGCTTCGCCTTCAATATCCTCAGCCATCACCAACAGCGGCTTGCCACTCTTGGCAACCTGCTCCAGCAGCGGCAACATGTCGCGAATGTTGGAAATCTTCTTCTCGAAGATCAGCACGTAAGCGTCTTCCAGCTCACACTCCAAAGTTTCCGCGTTGGTGGCGAAGTGCGGCGACAAGTAACCCTTATCGAACTGCATGCCTTTGACCTCTTCGATGGTAGTTTCCAACGAGCGGCCTTCTTCCACGGTGATGACTCCGTCGGCGCCGACTTTGTCCCAAGCTTCCGCCAACTTTTCGCCAATTTCGACGTCGTTGTTGGCAGCAACTGTTGCCACCTGCTGAATTTCGTCGCGACCTTTCACCGGCTTCGACTTATCGCCGAGGAACTTGGTGACGGCAGCAACTGCAGCTTCAATGCCGCGCTTTAACTCAACCGGGTTTGCCCCAGCGGTTACGTTGCGCAGACCTTCGACGAAAATCGCCTCAGCCAACACGGTGGCGGTAGTGGTGCCGTCGCCAGCAACGTCGGAAGTTTTGGAGCTGACCTGACGGACCAGCTGGGCGCCAATGTTTTCGTAACTGTTTGATAGCTCGATTTCGCGAGCAACCGAAACGCCGTCCTTAGTCACCATCGGGGTGCCAAAGGATTTTTCGATGATTACGTTGCGACCGCGTGGGCCGAGCGTAACTTTGACCGCAGCGGCAAGCTTTTTAACACCCATCCGGATGTGCTCGCGAGCCTCTTGGTCAAAAGAGATTTTTTTAACTGCCATGACGAATCCTATGAATGATTTTGATTAACCAATGATTCCAAGGATGTCGTCCTCGGACATGATGAGGTATTCCTGACCGTCCCACTCGACTTCGGTGCCGGCGTAGGAGGTGAAAAGCACGCGGTTGCCTGCAGCGACAGTGAACTCGGTGCGGCGACCGTCCTCCAGCAAGCGACCTTCGCCCAATGCGATGACCTTGCCTTCAGCTGGCTTTTCTTTAGCGGAATCAGGTAGCACAATGCCACCAGCGGAGATGTCGGCAGCTTCAGTGCGCTGCACGAGTACTTTGTCCGCGAGCGGACGGATGGCGACTTTTTTGGCGGTTTTAGCCATGGTTTGCATTTGCCTTAGTGGCGATTCGAGATGATTTGTTCGACGGTAATGCGCAGGATTTCCGTCGGGACGGGTTTGCGCAACATGGTGATGGCACCCAACTCCAGCGCAGCCGTTTCAATGGCCGTGGAGGGGTTACCCGTCATCAGGATGGACGGCACAATGACGCCAGCGCTTTTGAGATGGCCAAGGATCTGGATGCCGGTCAAACTTGGCATGTGTACATCAAGTACGGTCAGATCAAAGGTGGTCTGCAGCAGCAGGCGCAGTGCCTGGGAGCCGTCGGCGGCCGTCAATACCTCGAAACCTGGGCGATGCAGCGTTTGCACTATGGCTTGGCGGCAGTCGTCCTGATCGTCGGCTACGAGGATGCGGAACACCATGGGATTTCCCTGCCGTCTTAGAGCAAGCCGCGTGCCAAGCCAAAACTGCCTTTTTGGCGCACTTTTTCGGCATTTGCGGCAGAAATGCCGGGGTTACAGCATTGCGTCGTCTTCGTCCTCGCCCTCGTCGCCGAAATCGGGGGTGCCTTCGAACATTTCTTCCTCTTCGTCGAGGAATTCGCCCTCGGTATCGGCGCGTAATTCGCCCTCGGCGAGCACCGAAGCGTCCTTCCAGGCGTCGACTTGGATGGTGAGCTGCTCGATTTCCATCTCGCCGCCGCACAGCAAGCAAATGCCGCCACCCTCCAGAGATTCCAAGGTCTCGGAGAAAGTGGCCATTTCATAGCCGCAGTGCGGGCAGGTCGGGGACGCGGAGCTCATCGGTTGGGGGAAGGCTAGATCCTGGCAGACGTCGCCAAAATCGCTGGACGGCCACATTATCGTTCGCGGATCGCGGCGAGCAAAGCCTGTAAAGACCCAGAAGCCTGCAAAGCATACAAGGCCGACGCCAAGTAATTCGCCGCGGTGGCGTCGGGGTGGGGTTCTTCAAAAAAGCGTGTGCACGAAGCACTAGCTCCCAGCAAAATATGACTGTTGACGTCATCGTCATGCCAAAAATGGTCCCAGTCGCTAAATCTGCTTTCTGCCCGCTTTGCGGCAATGCGATGCAGCCCATTTTGCCGCAAAATGGCAGGGTTCAGCGGCGGCAACAATTCCACTCGCACTTCCCAAATCGGGTCGTGGCCCTCGGTGCCCCAGGTGATTCCGGCAAAAAGGCGCAGCTGGCGGTCGGAATCGGACCAAGAAAGGCCGTATTCGCGGATGCCGTCGCCGGGCACGGTGCTGAGCTGCTGCAACGGGAAGTCGTCTGTGAACTGGTGGTTGGCCTGCATCAGTAGCAACACCCGATTCAGCTTTTGGAACAGCGTTGGCAGACGAATCAACGCGGCCAAATCCTCCAAAACCACCGGTTCAGTGCTCGGCGCCTTTGCGACGGGCTCTGGCGTAGAGGGCGGCAGGGGGACGGGCTCGATCACGGCCCGACCAGATTAGCCTATGCAGCTTGACTTAAATAGGCACTCAGGTCGTCGCCTTGCAGTCCGTGGTTGAGGCTGCGGATCAAAATTTGGCTGGCTTCGGTGTGCGAACCAAGGTCGTGATAGGTCAAAACCAGCTCGGCAACGATTTGCGCATTCGCAGGATCTGCGCAGTAGGCGCGTGTTAGGTACTCCAATGCACTGGCCGGATCGCCAGCGATTCGCATCACGATGCCCAATTCCAAAGCAATCGCCGGGTCCGACGGATTGTGGCGGAACACCTCCAGCAAAATGGTGGCGGCGGCGTGAAAGCGGCCGTCGGCGCTGGCACGTCGGGCGTCGTAAATCAGTTTGGAAGTGGTTGCGTTCATAATCCCTGCGCAGCCATTTATCGGCTGGCAGGGATCCATGAGTTAAGGGATTTGGAGCCCTGATGGCCCAAATGCTTGCTTAGGGGGTGATCCAGGCGCTTGCGGTCGAGCTTTTGACCGAATCAATGCCGCCCACTCCGCGCGGGGCGACGGCTTGGAAGTGGAGCTCGATGAGTGGGACGGAGGCTGGAATCAGATCTTCGAAACTGACGTGGCCGAAGGTGTCGGCGAGTTCAGACATTTGCAGGACCACTGGGTTGAGCAGGTCGATGCACAAACCACCCAACGGTGGTGGGCACTGACCAATGCCGATGCCGCCCAATCCGCGCAGCAGAAAAACGCGTTCACCAGCGTGAAAACCGTAAGCGTCGACGTCGGCCATCGTGTTGCGTTGCAAGCCGCCGACGTGCAGCCATTGCGAACTTGCGTTAGCTTCATCGAGGGCAAAAATGTCGTGCCTAAGATTGGTATCGCCGGCGACAAAATTGGTTGCGGAACTGCCAAATACGACCGACGTTGCACCAACCGGTAGGGCCGGAGCGTCGCTGCGGCCGTCGCCCCATACTCCGCCTGGGCCGTAGCTGGCCAAGGTAGTGATGCCAGTTACGAAATCGCGTAGGAAGATGTCGTGGTCTCCGGTAATATCGCCGGCAACTAGGTCATCGGATGCGGAGTGGAAAGCTCCAAAACGGCCGTCGGGGCTGATGTCGGGCGCATAGCTGTGATTCCAAGCTTCATCGCCGAAAGAATCGACGCTTTCTAAGGTGGTGATGCCGGTGGATACATCGCGCAGGTAAATGCGCGTGTCCGAGAAAATGAAACCCGGCACCAAGGTGGTGGCCACACTTTGGAAGATGATTCGATCGCCGCTACCGCTGATGCGGGGGACGTCGCTGTTGTGGTTGCCAAACAGGCCGGCCGTACTTTGCGAGACCAGTTGCAGCACGCCGTTGTTTTCATCAAAGATGCCATTTCCATCTGGGTCGCGGTCGTAGAGGTAAATTCCAGAGCCAGGGGTCGAGGTCAGATTGGCTTCGGAAAAATAGCAGACAAACCTGCCGTCCGCGGAGATGGAGGGCAGCTTCGAATCGCCCCATGACGAGCCGCCTAATAAAGCCTCGTCTAGGGTAGTGATGGTTCCCATTTCACGATCGCGGACAAAAATATTGTGGTGAGTTCCATGAGTGTGGAAGCCCGGAGCCAAATCGGCTTTGCTTTGAAAAACCACGTGGCGCCCATCCCAGGAGACGTCGGGAAGTATGCTGGAATCAAGCCCTTCCTGGCCGCTGCCATCGACGCTTAGGCGGGTGGTTTGGGCGTTGGAGGGACTTGCAATCAATGTAAGTGCCGCCATTGCGGTGACAAGTTGAATGAGGGAATGGCGTGAAAAGCGCGGCATAACAGGTATGACCGGCAGCCGATCCAAACTCACACCAAATTCGCTGAGAGTTTTGAGATACTGCAGGGAATCCTTTATGGATGTCACCCGCCCAAGCTTGCTGCTGCGGATTCGCGATGCCAACGATCAAGACGCTTGGCAGAGTTTCTACGGCATATATCGACCCCTGCTGGTTCGCTACGGTCGCGCAACCGGTCTATGCGCCGACGACGCCGACGACTTGGCGCAGCAAGTTATGAGTGTGGTCCACCAAAAGATCGACGCCTTTGAATACAACCCAAAGAGCGGACGGTTTCGAGGTTGGTTGCACACTCTGGTGTGCAATCGTTCTTCGAATTTGAAGCGCGGCCGCGGGGTGGCGAATCGAGCGCAGGAAAAAGTTGCGGCGCAGGAACGGCGACGGGAAGAGGATCAGGTAACGCCGGATCAGATTTTTAATCAGTTGTGGATGCAAGAGCACCTTTGGCATTGCTTGAAACAATTGGAACTTGAAGTCGAGGCGACCACCTTTCAGGTTTTTCAGCAGGTGGTCTTCGAAGAACAGTCTGCAGCCAAAGTGGCTGATGAACTTGGTGTTACGGTGCAAAATGTACACACCATTAAATGGCGGTTGACCAAACGCGTCGGCGAATTGATGAAGGATTTAGTTGGGGAAGAACTTGACTGATTCCACTCTCGAAAACGAAGTCTGGTTGCAAAGACTGCGTGAAGCTGGTCCGGTGCCGCAAAGTCGTGGCGGCGATTTAGCGGGTGGGCCGTTGCCGGCCGATTTGATCCCCGGTTATGAATTATTGGCCGAAATTGGACGCGGCGGCCAGGGCATTGTTTTTAGTGCTTTGCAAGTACAAACTTCGCGCATCGTTGCGCTGAAGTTATTACACGATGGACCGTTGGCGAGCGCGTCGGCAGAAAGAAGATTTCAACGCGAAATTGAGCTTTCTTCTGCGCTCAACCACGCCGGTGTGCTGACGATTTTTGATGCTGGAGTCGCTCAAGATGGTCGCCGTTTTGTGGTTTCACGATTGCTCAAAGGTCAGCCCTTGGACCAGTGGCTTGAGAATGAGCAGCCCACGTTCGAACAGCGCTTGGATGTGATCTTGCAGCTATGCCGCGCCCTCGAACATGCTCACCAACGCGGCGTGATTCATCTTGATTTAAAACCATCAAACGTGATGGTCAGCGCATCAGGCAAGGTTTGCATACTCGACTTTGGGCTTGCGCGTTTGCTCGAACACAGCGCAAATCATTCGCTTTCAATCGGTATGATTGCCGGCACGCCAGCCTATATGGCGCCCGAGCAAATCAACCAAAACCCCGCCAATTGGGATACTCGCACCGAGCTATATGCACTTGGGGTTTTGTTGTTTGAGGTCATAGCCGGGCGCGCTCCGTTTTCAGGCGACGGCACGCCATTGGAAGTATTGAAAGCGGTAGAAACTACCTTGCCGCCGTCACTGCAAACCCTGGTGCAGAATCAAATCCCGCGGCAACGGGGGCGCGATTTGGATGCCATTTGCAAGCCATGATGAGGGGCGAACAGGTCATGGCGCGTGGAATGGATCGCGCGTATCGACGGCGGCTCTCGTTGTAACGCAACC
>JACKQG010001498.1_pt1 | contig 32153 bp, 31 predicted proteins | sample 8237621 | NCBI WGS metagenome assembly JACKQG01 (sample SAMN15677084, study PRJNA649215) | marine metagenome | biome: marine; feature: Black Sea; material: saline water; isolation source: suspended particulate matter (SPM) from the Black Sea western gyre | collected 2013-06-09/2013-06-10 | depth...
GGAAACATCGCCTAGGCACAGGGCCCAACGACCACCTCCCATGTCAATGGTGTCGTAGTAATCGCCTCCCACTTCCCTGGCGGGATGGCTGGCGCCGGCCACCAGGTAACGTGGAATCTCAGGTGCAGCTTTAGGCAGAAGACCCAGCTGGATCTTTCTCGCGAAGCGCAGTTCCTCTTGCACTTCGAGCAAAGCCTGCTCCTCTTCGTAAAGGCGCGCGTTCTCGATGACCTGTGCCGACTGTCCGGCGATAATGGTCAGCAGGCGCTGATCGGCCTCGCTGAATTCGGCACCCTTACGCTTGTTGTAGGCAGTGAGTGCTCCCACCAGTTCCGACTTGGCCATGAGGGGCACGCAGATGAGCGAGTTGATGGCCTGCCCGCCCATTTTGCCAAGACGTGGATCTCCCTTGGGATCGTTGCTGAGCAAAGGTGTGCGATGGTTCATGATCCAACCGAGCAGAACTTGATCCAAATGAAACTGCGTAAGCGAAGCCGAGCTGCCCAGTGCTCGCACCAGGGTCTTGGCTTCCGAAGGTGACTCGCGATCGAGTAGTGTGATGGTGGCCTGCTCGGCATCCACGGCCTTCACGGATCGAAGAATGATCTCGTCGATGATTTCCTGTGTGCTGTAGGACGAGCCGATGGCCCGCGCCAAATCATTGAGGGTGGAAAGCTCCTCCACCGCACGCTGCAGACGCAGATTCTCTTCGCGCAGATTCTCGGCTTCGTTCTTCTTGCTCATGCCGACTTTCGGGCGCTTATCCGCCAATGATTATGGTGGGCTCGATGCCGTCCCCGGGCTTAACCTTGCGGCTGGTGTCCAAACAGAAAATAACGTAATCCTGTGCAAGACCATGAGTTACACTCTGAGCGACACTCTGCGTGCTAGAGCTACCCTTTTTGATGATGAATGAATCAACGCCGAAGACCTGACTGTCTGGAAACACAACTCGGCAATCGCTGGAAGCCTTTGCGGTCGACCAAGTCACCGAATCACCGCCCTTGAGATTTGTGAGTGCGGCGGCTTCGACAACACAACACTTCGTGGTCAAGGGATGTGGCTTGATGTTCACCTTATGAGATTTGGGCACCCTACTCCTCCTCATTCAATTCGCGTAAAGAACCGCTAGCCACCAATGATTATGGTCGGAGAGATTCCGTCGTCGCTGCTCACCTTCTTGCCTGTCATCAGACAGAAGATTACATAGTCTTGGAACAAACCGGGCTCAAGCCCAGTGGCCACGGTTTTCGTGACGTAAGAACCCAATTCAACAATGAAGGACTCTTCGCCAAAAACCTGACTGTCGGGAAAGGTTACCTTGAAATTGCAGTCAACGGTATCGGAAACCGACCAGGTAACCTCATCTCCACCTTCTAGCCCATCTAATGGGGCCGTATCGATCGAGCAACATTCTCCCGTTTTCGGGTTTTGGCGGATATTCACGGTAATTGGTCCAATAGACATTTGCTTTCCTCCCGGATTTTCACCAACGAGGGCCTATTCACCTTCCCCCCTCAGTGAGTTCAAATATTGAACCCATCTCTCATCATCCCTCAATTCACCTAAAAGCGATTCGTTTTCGATCTTGGATCGCGGATAGCCGGCCTCCACGCACTTCTTGAGCCATGATAAGGCATCATCGCGGTAGCCCATTTTCTCGTAGGTATGGCCAATTTGAAACATTACTTCGGCATTGCTGGAGTCGAGTCGCGCTAATTCCTCGAGTAGTTCGAGCGCGTTTTCGTCCTGGTCGAGAATGTGATAATAGCTGGCCAAACGTGACAAGAGAGCCGGTTCTCTCGGGGTAACAGTCCGTTGATCCTCACAAAGCTCAACAGCTCTGCGGATGGATATGACTCCTTGCTCAGAGGTTTCCTCGATGCGAAATTGCGCCGCCGCAAGGTTGCCCCAGAGACGATAGTCGTGACTGTGCAAAGCCAAAGCTCCGTTATAGTACTGTATCGCTTTTTCGTAGTCTTCATTCATGTAGTGGTAGGTGCCCAAGTTTGACAGCGCATCGTAGCTGGGCTTGATTTCGATGGATCGATTGAGCAATTCCGCAGCTTCTTCTCCGCGGCGCAGGTAGAGATAGACACCGGCCAGATCCGTGTAGCCACGGAAGTAATTCTGCGGGGTTAGTTCCTGCACCTGCTGAAACTCCGCGATGGCTTCTTCGAAGCGGAATTGATCCACATAGAACAGGCCCAGCTTCTGATGCCCCACCCAGTCATCGGGTCGAATCGCGATGGCCTGCTTCAAAATGGAATCGGCCTTTTCCGCATCGCCTCGCTTCGCATAGCTATCGCCCAACTCACGCAATGCGCGGATATTGGAAGGATCTTCGGCCAAGGCCTGATCGAGCAGGGTCAAAGCATGGTCGCACTCTTCGATTTCACGGAAGATCACGGCCAGTGATATGCGTGCGTCCTGAAGTTCATCATCCAGAACGAGAGATCTCTCGCAATGAGTCACCGCTTTGGGAATCCACTCGTCCTGGCGGCTCCAGAGATAGCGTTGCCAGTAGGCTTCACCAAGTCCCAATTCGGCGAGGGCGTAATTGGGATCTTTCTCGATGGCCTGAACGAAGAACTCGATGGCCGTGTCCACCGCATCCAGTTTGGCGCGTCGCTGCAGGTAGTCGAGATCCTGCATGAAGCCAAGACCCTTGAGGTAGTACTCCTGCGCCAAGCTCACTTGAGTGAGGCCCGCTTCCAGCGCCAGCAGTTCCTCGGGACTGAGTTCAACTCGCAGCATTTCAATCAAAGCACCCAGGACGTCGGCCTGCAACACGGAAGCCTTGCTCACCGAATCTTCCAGCACGGCGGAATTCAAAGTGCGGTGACTGTCGGGGTCGGTGAGATTCAGCGTAAGGGTGATATCTCCATTGTCCCGCGCCACGCTTCCCACCACGGCCAGGTTCACGCCGAACACCTGCCGCGCTTCCATGGGACTTGTGATCTCGCTTTTGCGAATGTCCGCCGCAGGCACCACCCAAAATGCGTCGCGGAGTCCTTCGAGCTGAGTGAGTTTACTGCTCAAATACTCGTGCAGGCCGTCACCCAAGGCCTGGTTTTCGGGATCACCGCCGATGTTGGCGAAGGGCAGAATCGCAAGGTACTTGCGATCGGGAATGCCCTCGCCGCCACCTCGCAACCAGGAACTGCCGGGACCATCCAATGCCACCCAGGCCAGGATCAGGGTGAAGAAGGCGGCGGGCATCCATCGCTTCCAGGGTCGCCGTCTCGCGTCGGCAGGTAGCTTTGCGCCTCCGCCCACTGTGGCCAAATCGGCGCGCAATTTATCCACGCTTTGATAGCGAAGTAGAGGATCTTTCTGCAGGCATCGCCTAAGAATGCCCGTGACCCCCGCGTCAAAGGCGCTGGCATCCCCCTGAAGGCCACGGGGTTCCATGTGACAGATGGCGTACATGACGCCGGGTTCGTGATCGCCCTGAAAGGCCTTCTGCCCCGTGAGCATTTCATAGAGCAGTGCGCCCAAGGACCAAACGTCGCTGCGACTGTCCACCGCTTCTCCGCGGGCCTGCTCGGGCGACATGTAGGCCGCCGTACCCACGGCCGCTCCAAGCTGTGTCAATTCCGGCGAGCCGCTTGTTTTGGCCAGTCCGAAGTCGGTGATAATGGCCTTGTTCGCGGGAGTGATCATGATGTTGCCGGGCTTGATGTCTCGATGAACCACATTCTTGCCGTGGGCCTCACCCAAACCCTCGGCGATCTGTAAGGCGTAGCTCAAGGCCGCATTGCGGTCGAGGGGACCGTCCACCAGCAAATCTTTGAGGCTGCTTCCTTCGAGATAGGCCATGGAGATGTAGGTGTGGCCATCTACTTCATCGATCTCGTGTACGGTGCATATATTGGGATGGCTCAATGAAGCAGCCGCACGGGCTTCGTTGAGAAAGCGAACGCGATCTTCGTCGTCGCTGAGGAGATGGCCGGACAGGAACTTCAAGGCTACTTCGCGCTGAAGCTTGGTGTCCTCGGCCCTATAGACGATACCCATGCCCCCTTCGCCTAGCAGCGAGAGGATTTGATAGTGGGCGACCGTCTTACCGATGAGATCCTGAGTCAATGGATGGAATCCTCTCCGGATCGCGGCGGGGATAAGCGAAATAGGTCCGAAATTATGGCTCACGGAGTCTAGCCGAGGGACCATCGGGGCGCAATGCTCCTTTATAGCACTGCCCCTAGGGTTTATATTGGATCTCCACCCGAAATGAGGTCTTCATGCCCCGCCCTCACGAGCTGCGCGATCATCCATTTCAGCAAACCATCTATCATCGCCTCACCGAAGCGGTGGCATCGGGGCGCTCCCCCGTGAAAGACTTCCTGGCCTTGCACTTGGGCGACACGCTACTGGACTTGCCGGCTGAAATGAATTCGCCGCTTGAAGAAGAAAACTGGGACGCACGATGGTCGCGATATGGAGATCCTCAAGGTGAGATCGAACTGCGCCGGCGTTTGGTGGAGAAGCTTCAAATTGTGAATGGAATTCCGGTGTCGGGACCCGAAGAACTACAGCTTTCCTTCGGCGCCACCGGCGGTCTGCATTTGATTATGCGCCGCCTGCTGGATCCCGGCGATGAAATTCTAACCCTTTCGCCTTATTGGGCCATTCTTCGCGTTGTGGCAAAGACTGCCGAGCGCAAACTGGTGGAAGTGCCCTTCTTCGATCGTGTGAATGCCGTCTCCGATGAAGAGCTGCCCGGACTTATCGAGCCCTACCTCAGCGAAAAGACCCGTGCCATCTATTTCAACACGCCCAACAATCCCAGCGGAGTGGCCCTTCGCCCGGGACAGATAAAGGCCTTGGCGAAATTCGCCGCAGGAAATGATCTTTGGATCATCGCGGATGAGGCCTACGAAGATTTCCTTTGGGCTGATTTCAAACATGTTTGCATCGCATCCTTGCCCGAGGCTTTCGAGCGCAGCGTGAGCGTGTTCAGCTATTCCAAGAGCTATGCCGCGGCGGGCTTGCGTCTGGGCTACGTGGCTGCTCCAGCAGGAACCATCGCGGCTTTGAATCCCGGTCAGGTGGGCGTCGGATATGAAGTGAATCGTCCGGCTCAGGCGGCGGGCTTACGGGGGCTTGCAAGACGGGAAGCGATCATTCCCCGATTGCGGGCTCAGTACCTGCAAGGCCTTCAGGCCGCGGAGGAGAATTTGGATTTACCCTATCTCGCGCCCCAAGGCTCCTACTTCCTATTCTTGGATTTACGCGATCGATGGGCGGGGCTCGGCGAAGAGGAAAAGCTTGAGCGCATGCTCGAAGCGGGCGTGAGCCTCAGCCCCGGTGAGCACTTCGGCCACGACTACGACGGATGGGCCCGCTTCTGTTACACTTGCGAGGAGCCGGATCGCATCGCCGAAGCTGCGCGAAGAGTGAGTCGGCTATAGTTCTCATCCCTGAAGAAATACTGTTACTTCAAGAGCACCAAACGCTCTCGAGTTTGGCGGCCACCCGATTCGAGCGAAGCGAAATAGAGTCCCGCAGCAAGCGCATTACCGGCTTGGTCGCGGCCGTTCCAATCCACGGTGAATTCTCCCACCTGACCCTGCCCTTCAAACAAGGTTGCAACATGTCTTCCGGCGATGTCGTGGATGCGCAGGCTCACATGGCCGGCCACCTCGACTTTCGCACGCAACTGCGTATTGGGATTGAAGGGATTGGGATAGGCCCTTAACTCAAATTTGCTGGCAGGCACCGCTGCGTCAGTGGGCAGAGTGGAAAGACAGTAGGCCATGTCTTGGGGAATCATGGTGAAGTTATCGATCGAGGTCCATCGGGTGTATCCCCAATTCGCGGCGTCCAACCATGCGGGACAAGCGCCATAACTAACTTCCCATGGAGTGGCCACGATTCCCGTGAAGGGCTCCTGCGTTCCCCAAGAGATGAGAGCCGTGGCACCAATGGACATAAACTCCCCTACCTCAAGTGGAGGATCCAGGTGAACGCGCAGCTCATAGACCGTGCTACTGGTGTTATCGAATATGAGATCCTTGTCGAGATCGACCCAGGGCACCTCAACGGAATGGTAGGGAACCAGCTCCGGTGGACAGGCTTCATGGTAAAAGTTCAAACGAATGCCGTCGGGTTCGGTCCAGTAGGGTCCGCCACCGTAGTACCACTCTCCCAACCATAAGGTCACCGTGCTAATCAGCTCTCCGGTGAACTCCACAGGGATATCATCGGCGATTTCCCCGTTTTGGCCCGACGACATCTGATAGATCATGCTGTAGTCGGGATCCTGGCAATAAATCACGTCACGCGCTTTGCCCGAGCCATCGAATTCGTTTGGTGGAGAAAAGAGAGGTATGGAATCAGCGAGCAGTGGGATCAGCAATAAAACGAGGACAAGACAAGACCTGGCAATAGACATGGCGCACCTCAAGGTCGAATTGGGTGGATAACTCGAGGCGCAAGTTTATCATAATTATTGGCCTAGGGGAACCAGGTCCAGAGCCGGGAACCAAGTAGCAGTACGGCTGCGGCCGCAGGACCCAAGAAGGGGCCATAGGGCAAGGTGGATTGCCCCGAACCCTTGTGCTTGAAAATAATGTAGAGCCCGAAAGCCGTTCCGATCAAGGAACCTAAAAGAAGACTGGTGAGCATACCCTGCCAGCCCAACCAGGCACCCAACATGGCTGCAAGCTTGATGTCCCCCCCGCCCATGCCGTCCACTCCACGAATTATTTTATAGATCGTGAAGACCAGCAGAAGCCAACCGGCACCGATCACGATCCCTAGACCGGAGTCGACCCAACTAATCCCTAACGCGGGAGCGATGGCGAATCCGACGATGATCCCCGGAATGGTGATCATGTCGGGAATGATCCCGTGATCCAGATCAATGAAGACTACCGCCATCATGGCGAGCAGAAAGGTAGAGCGCAGTACGGCCGTGGCGAAATGGTCGGACATCAAGGCGGCGGTTAGTAGACTGATAGCGCCGAGCAATTCGACGAGAGGATAGCGCATGCTGATGGGCGTTTTGCAGTGCCTGCAACGTCCGCGTAACAGAAGGTAACTGAAAACCGGAATGTTGTCTCTCGGCAGAATGGGTTCTTTGCATTCAGGGCAACGGGATCGCGGCCGCGAGAGGGATATGCCCAAGGGAAACCGATGGATAACCACATTCATGAAACTGCCCAGGCACAGTCCCAGCACAAGAATCAGGAGCGGCATGAATGGTAAAGCGTTCATCCAAGTTGGCAGTAACATTTCAGGCACTCCTTAGAATCCGTTCCAGGGCCTATAAGCTTAACGATGTGAAAAGACCAAGTAGCCGAAAGCGCTCAGCAGAATGGCCAGCAAAATCGCCGTCCAAAGCGGCCCGTAGGTAATCATGATGGGTTCCATAAAGCCCTGCACCTGACCCCAAACATCACTTCCCAATCCCGAGATGTTTCGTAGGACTTCTCCAAAACTTTGGGGCGGATTGAGCTTGAATCCATTTCCGCTGTTTTCCAGACCCATAGCCTTGGCAAGGACGAGAAGGAAAACGATGACCAATAATCCTGTGAACATGGGTGCACTTTTAGCGATCACAAGGCGCTTGGTTTGCCCACTATTGGGGGCCTTGGCACCGGGAAGGCTAGCTACGAGCTTTCTCGGAGATTCGCTCGCCCTCTTCAGCTCCATTCCCTTAAGTCGATTCAGAAAGATGAAGTGATCATGCCAGATTTTGTCGAACTCATCGACATTCCAGGGCTCATCTTGGTCTTCGTGAGGAAGAGTGTGATGATCCTGGATCATCGACATGACGGCCTCCACCTTAAGGCAGATATCATCGTTTTGATCCAGGGGAAGGATGGAATTCAACCACTCGAGATCCACGGCCAACTTGCCCTTGAGTTTTAGAAATTCCTTCTCAGCCAAGGCGGTAAGAGTGTTCTTGCCTCCATAGCTAACGGCCAGCACGCGGAACTCAACCCAATGATTGAGAAGGCTCTTCATGCGCAATCGTGAACCGAAGGAGTTTAGAACTCGCATGTCGGATCTCCTGATCTCTAGCCCAGAACCAGCTGGGCTTTCATGGGATCCTGAAGACGAGGTACGGCGTCGGAAATATTCACCACACCCTCCATCATCAGGTTGAGTAGCGAGTCATCCAGAAGGCACATGCCTTCCTTCGACGCACCCGCAATGGCGTTGTTGATCTGATGAACCTTATTCTCGCGAATCAGATTTGCGATGGGATTGTTCACGAGCAGTATTTCACGCGCGGCAACGCGTCCATCCGTATCGCAACGAGGCAGCAGAACCTGTGAGATGACGCAGCGAAGTGTTAGCGCAAGACGAGTTCGCACTTCGGGCTGATCCTCCAAGGGAAAAACGTCGATAATTCGATTGAGGGTTTTCGCAGCCGACTGAGTGGCAAGGGTGCTTATGACAACATTGCCCGTTTCGGCTGCCGTCAGGGCGATCTCGATGGTTTCCCTGTCACGCATTTCCCCCACGAAGATTACGTGGGGCATCTGACGTAGAGCGCCTTTAAGTCCCACCAGATAGTCTTTCGTGTCGATGCCGATTTCACGCTGGTCGACAACGCAAACCTTCGAGTCCAACCTGAACTCGATGGGGTCTTCGATGGTAACAATGTGCTTGGCTACATGATGTTCATTGTTCAGGTACTCAAGGAAAGCCGCCACGGTCGATGACTTTCCCGCACCCGTTGCGCCGGTCACGAGAATCAAGCCGTTGGGGATCGACGCGAGCTTCTTGATGAAATGCTCGGACAAGCCCAGATCCGTGTAGTGAGGAATCACTAAAGGGACAACACGCAGGACGGCACCCACGGAGCCCTTCTGCTTGAGGGCGTTGACTCGAAAATTCGCAACGCCTTCAAGTTCATAGGAGCTGTCGAGCTCCCAATTTTCCTCGAACTCGCGAATGCCGCGGGCGGTGAGAAGCTGATAGGTCAGATCCTCGGTCTCCTGAGAATTCAGCACATGGCCGTCTTCCTTTGGCTGGAGCTCGCCGAATATATGGTAGCTAACAGGAGCTCCGGCGGATATCAGGATGTCCGAGGCTTCACGCCTCACAGCCTCCTTGAGAACCTCAACGATATTCATCTATTCTCCACTCTCACTCTCATGTAATACGTCCGAGAGAGCTTGACTTACCGGAACCCTCAATCCTTCATCACCAACGATCCTCGGAGTAACTTCAATCAGCAGATCCAAGGTAATTTTCTCAGAAGTCGTGTGTGAGAAAAGGCGACCCAGGAAGGGGATCTGACCTAAGAAGGGAACCTTTTTAACCGTGGAGCGCTCTTCCTCGGACAGGAGTCCACCCAAGAATATCTTCTGCCCGTCGCGAACCCGGACCAGGCTTTTCGCTCGACGGGTAGAGGTCTGGGGAAGATCCTCATCCGGTCCAACGAAGCGAAGGATTCTGGAAATCTCAGGTTCTACAAGCGTGGTAATGTGCCCGGAATCTGTTGCGCGAGGTGTGATATTGAGGCGAACACCCACATCGATCTTATCCAGAGCGACCGTCTGGAACGCACCCGCAGCAGCAGAGGATTGCAGGGAGCTTATAATTACAGGAACGGTTTCGCCGGCGAAGATCTCTGCAGGAACGCCATCGAGTGTAACGATTTTCGCATTGGCAAGCATTTTAGCATCGCCATCGCTGAGCAAAGCGTCGATAGCCACTTCAAGCGTCTCGAACTGACGAAATAGTTTTCCTCCATCTTCGATGGGTGTGTAGGCAATATCAGTGGGCATCGCGTCGGGACTGCTGAATCCAGGATTCTCTTCCGTGACAATCGTCGACCACTTGGTGAGTTTTTCCCAATCTACACCGAGCTCGACCAATCGATTGGTATTCACTTCGATGAGGCGCGTCTCCAGGTAAATCTGGGTCGGCTTCTTATCCACATTCGCGATGATTCTCCCAGCTTCTTCCAATTGAGACTGAGTACCGCGGATGATCACACGGTTATTGGCGACGTCGGCGCTAACGCTTTTTGTCAATACCTCGAGAATCGTTTTCATCTCTGCAGCATTGGAGTACTGCAAATCGAAAACCTGAGATATCAAGCCGGTGGGCGCTGCCAATCGACCGGGATCTGCAACCAGTATCGAAGAACCTACTCTTTCGAAGCCAAGACCGGCGGCACGAACGACAAGGTTGAATGCCTCGTCAAATGGCGTGTCCTCCAGGTGAATGGAAATCTTTCGCGACTGAACTTCGGGACTCGTGATGATATTGAGGCCACTTCGGTTCGCCAGGATCTCGAGGATTTCATTAACAGAAGTACTATCCGCACTCAGTGACACCACGGTGGGCTGCGGAGCTAAATCCCCAAAGGAGGGAATTGCCGCAAAAAGCATCGCCAAAGCGATAACCATCACCCGCTGGACAATGTGGCAAATAGGAATCGGAGCTTTCATTCTTGAGCCTCCTAGGGCCTTATTTATCGAGTACGAAAGACTTGCTATTTTTCGACACGGTCACGGAATTCAGAGAGATGCTCTCAATAGTCCAACCAAGGAATTCATCTCCCACATGGAGCCAGCCAGAAACCTTGTCTTTTTTACTAAGTTTTGCAGAAGGGTCGACAGTGTCGTAAAGCAACGCCCGCAGTGTTGGCGGAATGAGTTTTTTAGGCTTGGGAGCCTTCGGGATGGTAGATTCTGAGCCAGTGTTCTTAGGCTTCGGCTCCACCTTTTTCTGAGGAGGTTGACCGAAGGGATCGCGTCCAGCGTTAACCGCCAGTTGAAGATAACTCACCTTCTGGTTAATCAGAATCGTGTCGGGCTTCCAACTCGAAGAACTCGCTCGCAAGTTCTCTGCCGATGAAGAAGCGATAAAGGTGCCCATGGTAAGGGCTTTGTGCCCGCGAGCGCCGAAGAATGCCGCAATGAGTACCAGGGCTGCGCAAAGCACCAAGAAAGACCTGTTATCACTGTTACTGATTTTCATTAGAGCTTCTCCAGCGGGTCGTAGATGGAGAGGGTCATCCTGGTTTCCAGATTCCGATTATCCAAACCCGTATTGATCTTGATTTCATCTACTGTGACTAGACGAGTTCCGCTTTCGAGTGTCCTAATGAATTGAAGTGTTGGATCGAAGGGTCCATGCACCCTGAGAAAGAACTTGGTTTGGACAAGGTTCGTGGATTCGATGGCATCAACTGCTCTTAACTCCAATCGAACCAGATTCGTTTCTTCGATGAGTTTGCCGAGAAATGCAGTTGGGTCTTCCTTAATGAGGGAAGAGGTTCGAAGTCCGTAGTGTTCGAGGTAGCCAAGTAGGCGGCGATTATCTCGCTCTGAGCTTTGTACTTGAGCCACTTGTCCAAGAAGCTCCATACGTTTGTTCTCAAGCGAGACCAGGCGTTTACTCTTGGGGGTGACAAGCGCCAAATCAACGGAAACACCCACCACAATAACGAGGAGGGCAATTGCCATGATCTTGGGAGTGATCAATTTCTTCAGATCATCAATCACGATCCACCTTCCGAGTCATCGCCAAGGATTTGGAACCTAGTTCCGGATCCACCTCCAACACTCCCCAATCGGAGGCTGGAGAAATCGTTTGAAAGTCGCGGGTCCATTCGCAACATATCCACGAACTCTGTGAAAACGCTTATCTGAACGTCTTCATGGCCGGTCTCTCCGATGATCGCTAACTTCTTCTTAGTTTTTCCACGCTCAATAGCACCTTCGAATTCGACTATCTGAAGATCCTCGGTCAACATCTCTGACAGCATGGCGAGCTTTGGCGCCCAGTCGATTCGCTTTGATCGTATCTCAAGCATTTCTCGGGCGCTGACCAATTCCTGTTCCAAGGCAGACTGATTTTGAATGCGGTCGGTTTGATGGGAAACGATTTCAGATAGAGAAGCGACTCTGTCGTTAATCAGAAATGCGCTCATAATGAGCGACCCGATCGCTAACACGACGACCCCTGAAAAGGCGGCCAGGATACCGGTCTTGACAACACGTAAACGCGCTGTGTTTCGACGCTCGTTGAACTCCGGATACAGATTGATGCTAAACATGTGCAGCATCTCCCCAGCGGCACAGACCCATGGCATTCACATAACTGGAACCGTATCCGGCTATCTCCTTGCTTGCAGAATCTGACATTCGCAGCCCTTCAGTTGGGTCCAGTAGATGGACCGGCAACTTGATTCCCTCCTGAAGCTTTTCAGGTAAGCCTTCAAGGAGTGCCCCGCCACCGGACAGATAGATACCCGAAATGTCTTTCGAGTAGCGCTGACGATAGAAGAAAACTGTTTCCGCCATCTTGAGTTTGAGATTATCAATGAATCGATCCACTGTCTCTTCACTGGCCTTGGGGTTGGCTGCGCCAAAGCCTAGCTTTCGACTCAAAATTCCCCCCGTGTGACTTGTAATGTGAAGGGAGCTTTGCTTAAAACCGATATCAACAAGGCCAACGGCTTTGCTGGTATCAAAACCAGCGGGAAGGTTGGCAAAAAGTTGGTTAAGACCTGCAAGTAAGTCCAAATCTAGAACTCGGGGCTCCAACCCGATTTTTGTGAGTACCCGCAGAGGGAAGTTCTTCGCATAGGTCGGCACCGCTACCAGAAGCACACGATTTAGACTCACGCCATTTTCAACGAGTGCAGATGCCTCTCCGAGGATTTGAGCGGCAAGTACAGGACACTCCATAGACTCGATGTCCAGATGTGTTTTTGCTTCGAAGGGCAATGCCATCTGAAGATCTTTCTCGGACAAGGGCGCCATCTCAACTTCCCTGATGCTTGCATCTCGTCCACTGACTGATACGATTATCCTGCCCATGTTCCTTTTGTTCAGATCGTTTCGTTCCAGTATATTATTGAAAGCCTCAACGGCCCGCCGCTCCAGCTCTACTTCATCATTTCTGTTACTTGCGGGAGGTAGGTCTTCTTTGGCACAGATCATCACCTCTTCGAGGCGATCCTTACCCCTGCCATGCACTAGCTTAATACTGTTTGACCCGATATCGATACCGGTCCGCAGATCTGTGGACCTGATCATCGCCCCCCCAAAACTGGGCTTCGCTCCAGAGAGCTTCCCTCTTGTCTTTTCTTCTTCTCTGTCAGACGCGCCTAACAAGGCTTTCTTCCTTGCGAAAAGCTGTCCAAAAGACTTTCGGCTCTTAGCTTGTTTCTTCTTCGGGGCGCCTTCCATGTTCTGGGAGGACTCAGCCTGCATAAGCTGTTGTATATCTTTACTTTGCGCCGAGATATCGGCAACCATCTCTTTAAGGACAGGCGACTTCTCTTGGTCATTCGTGTTCGAGGAAAGAGGTATTTTTTCCCGCTCTGTAGTCAATTCCTCCTGCTTTTCTTGACTAGCCCGACTGAACTCTTTTTTACCGATTGAGACTCTGCTATTGGACTCCTGTCCAGATTCGTCGGGGTTCTTTGTCAAAGGTTTGCTTAAATGATCATTAACTATCGACCCTGGGGCTTGACTGTTGTCTCTTGACACTTTTTCAATGCCCTTGCTTGCTTTAGATTCAAGGGAATCAGACGAAGCCCTTGGCAGAGGTTCATTGGCACTGACATTAAGATTATTAGTACTGCTTGGGGCAGCTGGCGACTTAGCCGCCAAGTGATCGGCCTCCGCACTTTCTCTTAGCCCTGGCGCCGAATCATTGCCTTGGTCGTTTGCTATAGTGCCACGCCGTAGGTTCTGATTTTCCTGATTTCTTCGAGCTTCTAGTTCACGCTCAATTCGCGCTTTTGCCTCAGCTTCAGCCTTAGACTTTTCCTCGGCTTTAGCCTTTGCCTTCGCCTCAGCTTTTGCCTTTGCCTCATCTTCAGCCTTGGCCCTTGCTTCTGCCTCCGCTTCAGCCTTAGCCCTCGCCTCCTCCTCTGCCTTAGCTTTAGCCTTAGCTTCTTCTTCAGCCTTGGCCTTGGCTTCCGCTTCAGCTTTAGCCCTAGCCTCCGCTTCAGCTTTTGCCTTTGCTTCTGCCTCAGCTCTGGCCTCTGCTTCAGCTTTAGCCTTAGCCTCCGCCTCCGCTCTGGCTATAGCCTCAGCTTCAGCCTTAGCCCTGGCTTCCTCCTCAGCCTTGGCCTTGGCTTCCGCTTCAGCTTTAGCCCTAGCCTCTGCTTCAGCTTTAGCCCTAGCCTCTGCTTCAGCCTTAGCCCTGGCTCTCGCCTCCTCCTCAGCCTTAGCCTTTGCTTCAGCCCTGGCCCTCGCCTCTTCCACTGCCTTAGCTTTTGCCTTAGCTTCTTCTTCAGCCTTGGCCTTGGCCTTCGCCTCAGCCTTGGCCTTGGCTTCTGCCTCAGCCTTGGCCTTGGCTTCTGCCTCAGCTCTGGCCTTGGCTTCTGCCTCAGCTTTGGCCTTGGCCTCAGCTTCAGCTTCAGCTTTAGCCCTAGCCTCAGCCCTGGCCCTCGCCTCTGCCTCATCTCTAGCTCTAGCCTCGGCTTCAGCTTCAGCTTTAGCCTTTGCTTCTGCCTCAGCCTTGTCCTTGGCCTTGGCTTCTGCCTCAGCTCTGGCCTTTGCCTCCGCCTCAGCTTTGGCTCTCGCCTCAGCTTCAGCCTTGGCCCTTGCTTCTGCCTCAGCTCTGGCTTTAGCCTCAGCTTCTGCTTTGGCTTTTGCCTCTTCCTCTGCCTTGGCGTTGGCTTCAGCTTTTACCTTAGCCTGAACTTCAGCCTCAGCCTTAGCTTTTGCCTCTGCTTCAGCCTTGGCTTTCGCCTTAGCATCTGCTTTTTCTTTTGATTTGATTCGACGTTTTTCGAGGAGGTCGGCGAGGCTGCCAATGTCCAGCCGCTGACTTCGTTCACTGGTCTTTCGCAAGCAGCACCCCTCCTTGGGTCAAGCTGACTACCCATAGCATTGTCTCGCGATTAATCGACCAATGCCTATGTGGGCAATAACAAGGAGAGCTCATCCGTGGCAGCACCTTGTCGCAATTCATATTCCTTAGTTGCGCAGTGCAACTGCACTTTCGATGTCGACCAGACTTCCAGTCTCATCATCAGCCTGAAAACTGTAGCGAACCGTTTTCGGCGCGACCGGATCCACCGCGAATTGGATACTCTGAAGAGTCAATGCCGTTACGCGGGCTCCGGTACTGTCGGCTAAAGTCATGTTGCCATCGTCCCATTCAAATCGGTAGATGACATCACCGTCGATGTCTTGAAGAGCTAAACCATCGCCGGTATTCGTCGGGATCGTTCGATTAGGCATAGTGTAGACCATGAACCCAGAGGCGGTTCTTGCTCTGCGACTGATCATCAAGGAGAGGTAACTGGCTTCTTGCTGTGCGATCACCTTGTGAGCACCAGTCTTGAAGCTTCGATCCACTCCGCGGTGAACGGCCCCAGCACCGAGCATGACAACAAGCCCCAGAAACGCGTAGATCATCAATTCGACCAGAGTAAACCCGGCTTGTTGGCGACTAGAACGGATAGGTTGCATCCCAAGTCTCCTCCCAAGCTAGTTCCTCATAGATTCCCGTTTGCGGGAAAAACGGTGGTGTCCTCGCGGTCACACGTGTGTCGTAGTGATATGCTTTTTGGTAACCATGAATGATGTACCCACCCGATGCCTGTCCTACAGCGCCACGGACTTGTTGAATCAGACCACCCCAAATCGTCAAAGTTCCTCGAGGTGCACCCTGGTCATAGTTTTCCACTTGGATTGAGGTGTCTAAGGCCATCAGCACGCCATTGACAATCAAGTCATTCTGATTTGCAGTGTTGTCGACGAATACGATGTCCTTCTCCGCCACGAGTCCAAGGAGATCGTCGCAGCCGACTAGGGGCTGACCGGAGGAATCGCTTCCTGCGTAGACAACATCGTCGACAATACGAATGGAATTGCGGCTGGAGATGGTGAGTTCGCCATCAAGAACGCCTTCTAGATAGACCTTGTCATTGCCGTAGAAGACCTTGTTGGACATGCCAGAGATATTGACCGAAGTCCAATCATCGGAGGTGTTGTGTTCTCGATATCGAAACCAGCCAGGAGCAGTGATAGGTGAATCAATACCCCGAACTCCAAGTTGGATGTCGGTTTTCGGCGTGGTATAGACTCCGCCGTACTGACCTAGGTTTTTAAGGTCAACCGTCTCCGAAGGCATGGGGATCACATCCACATTTAGCTCGGCCCCCTCAGCGAAGTAGGGGTTGTTTCCGCCAACCGGCCAATCACTCATTTCATCGATCCAGTAGTTCTTGTAGCCGGTCATATGGTCGGAAGCGCTGGTGACGGGGCCAAGGAAACTGGGAGTTCCATAGATGCTGAAGGATCCATTGGTGTGCAAGGGACCTTCGATCACACCGCCGGTGAAGTGCCAGATTGTGTATCCGCTTTCGGTTTTTTCTTGATTGGTAAACATGGCGTAGAGGGCAAATGAGGTCATACGCACTCTCTGGCGTACGCGGCGCTCAACGCCGCCGGCGTTTCCAACGCAATCAAGCACAAAACCCTTTTCGGCATCCCAGACTACCGAGGTATCAACAGCGCAGGTTACTGTGTATGTGCCTCCGTCGGGCCCAGCAACATTGTTGAATATGGTGATATCCGAGGTTGGCGGGCTGTAGAGCTCAGACAGGTACCGCATCGCCAAGGCTTTTGAACCTTCGGCCAGCCAGAAAGCTCGCTGAGAATTAAGAGAAGCCTGTGAAGCTAGAGTTTCGTGTCCCGCCATTGAAAAGAAAGCGGCACCGACGATGCCCATCGTGAAGATTAAAATTGTCACTACGGGGAGAACGTATCCAGCTTGATTGGATTTTGCTCTGATTTTCATCTTCATCTTTATCACCTTCCTCGGATTAATAGACGAAGGTCACCAATGTTGCAGTTCGAGTACCCGTAGGCACCGCATCCCAAGTGACATCACATTGAAGGGTGATGATGTCGGGTTGCGGTAGATCCTCCGTCGCCGTTACGGCAATCGAATAATCAACGTTGGCAATTGTACGGGTCTCCGACCAGGAAGCGATATTCACGTAAGACAGCGCGGTCGTTCGCTCAAGAGCCTCCTGTGCGAGAAGAGTTGCCACACGCTTTGACTCCTCTTGGTCAAAGGCCAAACGGCCACCGGCGAAAAACTCTGCCATTCCTATGGCGACGATACTCAGTATGAATGTGGCTACAACGATCTCGACCAAACTTGCACCACGCTGGTCAGCCAGACCGGAAAACCATCTAGAGGAAGGTTTGGATTGCCTGTCATGCATGACCTCACTATTCGTGACTCTTGTTTGACGGCAGATCAGGCGATCCAGTGTCTTTTTGAAGAGTGTCATGGCATGTCTCCTTCAAGTGAAAAACGCCGAGGGCTGCCCTATCAGCGACCCCCGGCGTTCCCAGATCCTAGATCAGGTTAGAGTCCGGTTACGACCGGAGCTGCCCCGCTGGAGTTAATGTCGGCAATCGTAATGACAACACCCACTCCATCCATTTTGCTACCGGACACGCCGGTGCCGGTAATGCTCATGGCTGTAGTATTCGCGTTAGCTCCACCGCCTGCGGTGATTGCATAGGTGAAGTTTTCTGTGGCAGTGAGATCCACAACGCCTCCAGCACCCGAGGGCCAGGTCGGATTGCCGCTGGCATCCTGATTTTCCTGAGCCCAGGCCTTTGCAGCCGTGATAACCTCGCCAATCCGGCCCGTGCATTCTGTCACACGAGCGTTCTTGACATACTTGCCGTAGAGGGGAATGGCGATCGCGGCCAAGATGCCGACGATAACAACCACGACCATCAATTCGATCATGGTGAAGCCCTTCTGATTGGGCTTGCGACGGAAATGCTTCATGTTGCCTCCCGCTGCGCAATGCAGCATTTGGGGTCGGTCCCTCCCACGGGACCAACTCTGCCCCTTGGGAATCAGCTACCAATCAGACGACTTGGCGCTTAAATGTCACTGCGGCTAGGACAAGAACCATGCCGCCTTGCCGGGACAGACGATAGACTCACTACTCATTGTTACTGCTTCACTTACGACACTATACATATCCTGGAATGGAGAGGTCTTCAGAGCAGGAAGGAGGAAGCTTCCGCACCGTATGGAAGGATTTGGATGCGACGGGAAGAGATGGGAAAGGATCTTTCGAAAAGAAAGCTGGCCAATTCTCAGAGAGAACTGGCCAGCATGTATCACTCAGATTTTGTGGAAAATGTGCTTACATTCCATGTCCTCCGCGCATCACAGCTTCGCCAAGGCTGAAGATGGGCAGGAACATTCCCAGAACCATTACGCCGAGTAGCACACCCACCATGACGATCATTACCGGTTCGATAAGACTTGAGATGCCATGGACGGCAGCTTCAACTTCTCGATCATAGAAGTCGGAAGTTTTCTGGAGCATGGTGTCCAAACCGCCGGATTCTTCACCGGTCGCCATGAGCTGAAGCACCATCTCCGGAAACTTTTTCGTAGCCCGGAACGACTCGGTCAGGCCCTGCCCGGTCTCCATCTGAATCTTGATTTCATCCACAGCCTTGGCGATCACCGCATTGCCCGAAGCATGGCCCACCAAATCGAGGCCTTCCAAGATAGGGAGTCCGCTTTTCAGCAAGATTCCGAAGGTCCGTGTGAAACGGCTCATCACGGATTTGCGGATGATCACCCCGAAAAGAGGCATTCTGATCAGAAAGTTGTCCCTCGCATACCGACCCCGTACAGTTCTAAGGAATAGAAAGGCTGCGACACCGAAAGCTAGAACAGTTGCTGAGAAAATCATGAAATTGGCGCGGATCAAATTCGAAGTGTCGATCATGATCTTGGTGAGGGCCGGTAAATCCTGGCCGAGATCACCGTACAGGACCGCGAAAGTCGGCACGATTTTTAAAAGGAGAAGCAGGAAGGCCAGAATCGCAAAACCCATGATGAATATGGGGTAGGAAAGCGCGGCCTTAACCTTCGTCTTGATGGCATCGGTCTTTTCCAAGTACACGGCCAGGTGATCGACGATCTGATCCAATGTTCCCGCCCGCTCACCAGCACGAACCATGCTCAGATACATCTTCCCGAAAGATGCTGGATGCGCGGCCATGGCATCGGACAAGCTTTCACCCTGCTCAAGTCGAACGCAGATGTCCGAGATGGTTTTCCCCAGATTGCGATTCGCCGAATCGGTTGCCAAACCACGTAGACCTTTGGACAAGGGAATGCCCGATTCCAACACTGTGGACAGCTGACGACTGAACAAGGAAAGATCTTTGGTGCTCGTCTTTTTGATATTCAGCTGATGCCATTTTTCCTTCCAGACATCGAAACCCTCACCTGTCTTCTTTTCCGTGACATAGAGCACCGCCAGGCCAAGATCCTGAAGCCTGTGGACTACGTCATCCAGATTAGTGCCCGCCAGTACGCCCGTGACTTCTTCACCGGTTCGACTTCGTGCGATGTAAGAGAAGGTCGCCATGAATTCCCTTCCTGGATCCTAGTTATTCGTCGCTGAGGCAAACCCGCAGGATTTCTTCGGGCGTGGTCACTTGCTGAAGGGCCTTATCAATGCCTTTTCGTTTCAATGTTTTCATGCCTTGACTCACAGCTAGTTCACGGACTTCCCCCGCAGGGCGGTTTTCTGCAACCAAGCGCCGAAGCTGTGGAGTCATGACCATCTTTTCAATAATCGCGACTCGCCCGAAATAGCCTCGACCCTTGCAGGCCGGACATCCCTTCCCCTTAACAAACTGAGGAGTCTTTTCGCTTTCGCTGATTTCGGGCATATCGCTTATGGCCAACATCACTTCGTCGGCAGGCACATACTCGGTAAGACAATGAGGACAGTTTTGGCGGATGAGCCTTTGCGCTGCCACCAGGCTCAGGGCACTCGCCGTCATGAAGGGCTCGCTGCCCATGGAAACAAGACGTGTCGCCGTGGTGGGTGCGTCATTTGCGTGAATGGTGCTGAAAACCATATGACCGGTCAGCGCCGCGCGAATGGATATGTCCGCGGTCTCACCATCTCGAATTTCTCCCACCATGATCACGTCGGGGTCCTGGCGCAAGAAAGCGCGAAGTGCGTTGGCGAAACTCACATCTTTCCGGTTGTTCACCTGAACCTGGTTGATGCGATCCATCTGATATTCAACAGGATCCTCAACGGTTGTTATGTTCAACGTTTCGTTCCGGAGCTCAAGAAGGCTTGAGTAAAGGGTGGTGGTTTTACCCGAACCCGTCGGCCCCGAGAGAAGAATCATTCCGTAGGGCTGATGGATTACCCTTTGGAAGTCATCCAGGTCTTCCTTGGACAAGCCAAGGTCGACCAGAGAGAAATTGAAATTGGTCTTGTCCAAGAGTCGCATGACGATTTTCTCGCCATGAACGGTGGGAATGGACGAGACACGAATGTCCACGTCCTGGTTGCCAGTGCGCAGCGAGAATCGACCATCTTGGGCGGTCCTGCGTTCGGCGATATCCATGTTTGAGAGAATCTTAATGCGGCTGATCGTACCCGTGTAAACGGCATGAGGAGGCTTCAAGGCATCGTAGAGGAGGCCGTCCACGCGATATCGAATAACCAATGCCTTTTCTTGCGGCTCGATGTGGATGTCCGTGGCACGCTCCTGTAGCGCCTGGGCGATCATCTGATCGACGAGGTTTACAATACCGGCGTCTTCCGCTCGGCGCGTCGCCTCTTCTTCATCGGGATCCTCCTCGATGAAGGAAACGCCGCCCACCTCGCTCACCACCTGATCAATGAGGTTGGTCAGGTTTTTGGATCGTTCAATTTTCCGGTAACTGACGTTACGAAGTTCGCTGATTTCCTGGGGAAGTGCGAGGACGACCTTAACACCCCTGCCCACCTTGTCCGCAAAGTTCGTAAGGTGATCGAGAGCCTGAACATCCACCGGATAGGTCATGGCCACGAGCATGTGATCGTCGGTAAAGTCCAAGGGCAGGACATTGTGCCTACGAGCGAATTCGATAGGAACTAGCTCAAGCGCTTCGTTCTCGATATTGGCCTGTGTCGGATTGAATCGTTCGAATTCAAGATGCTTGGCCATGACCGTGAGGAGATCCTTCTCACTGATCAATCCGCGCTCAAGGAGAACGTCCGCAAGTTGATGCTTGGCGTCTGCTTGTTCCACGAATATTTCGATGAGAACACTGGGTTCGATCATTCCCTCTCGAACGAGAATGTCACCCAGTTCGGGTACGCTAATAGGCATGGGGAACCTCTGCTTCGAAGCCTTAGAATGCGACCGATGCGTCCTTGCCCAGTGCATCCGCGGAATTGGCTGCATAAGGCATGCCCTCGCCGATTCTCTCAAAACGGGTCTATCGGTCCGATTCGACCTCAAACTGTCTTTCCGTGGACTACGCTTTCTCAGAGTTCAGGAAGCAAAGTTGAAGATTCTTTTTCCATCATTATAGATGGAAGTTCTCGCAGTTTTTGGGCAGCACGAGGCACTCTGGTGACGCATAGAATTCGTAAAAAACTCAAGCATGTCTTAGAAGGACTCCATCCTCGATCGGATATCGACCAATTCCGACCGGGAACTGTGCGGCGGGGAATTTTTTCCCGTCCAGCTTTGGGTATTTCGTATAGCCCTGATATTACGTCGTTTACATTTTCACAATAACATTCGGGCCTCTTAAACGTTTTCCACTATCATGCGTCAAACCCATGGAGACCGAATTGAGCCGAATCGACGACATGCAGGAGAAAGAGTTGATTCAGCGCTTCCAAGGAGGCGAGTCATGGGCATTCGACAGACTCATGGAAAAACATCAGAAGCGAGTCTACCGAATCGCCCTTGGCATGCTGGGAGATCACGACTCAGCCGCCGACATTGTCCAGGAAGTCTTCATTCGGGCATTTCGCTCTTTGAAGAAGTTTCGCCGGGATTCGAGCCTCAGCACATGGTTGCATCGAATCACCGTGAACCTCTGCATCGGGGAAATCCGAAAGCGAAAAGTGAGAAATCATCTATCTCTCGCCGGCTTCACGGAACGTTTGAGATCCCCTATCGGACGGCCCGCCAAGGATCTGGACCGCAAGGACGATCGGCAGCGCATTCAAAGAGCGGTGAAAAAACTTCCGGCAAGGCAACGAGCGATTTTCGTTATGCGTCACGATGAAGAATTGAGTCATGTGGAAATCGCCGAAGTCTTAAAATTGAGCGAAGGCGCCGTGAGAGCCAGCTATTTCCACGCCTTGAAAAAATTGAGAGAGGAGTTGGGTGATCATGAACAGGACCAATAAGCACAAGCCCGATTCCTTCACCTGCAACGAGGCACAGTCCTACCTGCCCGACTACTTGGACAAAAGCCTGAATCAGTCCCGGCATCTCGGACTGGAAGCTCATTTGAAAGAGTGCGCCTCCTGCCGCCTAGAATTGGATGAGCTCAGGAAAACTCTCGGCCTATTAAAACTCCGCAGCCTGGAGGAACCTCAAGACGCTTTCTTCCGCGATTTGCGCGGTCAGGTTCATCGAAAGATCGCAGCACGACGTCGCTGGACCCTAAGTGATCTGGCGCCCAAACCTGCCCTTTCGCCAGTATTTGCGGCTGCCGCCATGCTGCTTTTCCTCCTGCTCTGGTGGACTCTACCCAATGCACAAAAGGGTACCGAACTACAGCCCTTCCTCGCTCAGATCGAGCAGGAAGCCACGAACAGCTTAATGGACTTAAGCCTGGATCTGGCCGGTGGGGCGACGGAGATCATCGACGATCTTCTGCCTTCTGCCGGCAGCGATAAGCTAATCGCCAATCTCAGCGAGTCCGAGCTCGAAAGACTCGCCGAGCGTTTGGAGGCAATCATGGGGTGACGAAACTGCATTGGACAAGCACGGAACGGCACGGTCTTTTGACCGCAGCCCTTATAGCCGCCTTGCTCCTCAGCCTACTCCTAGCACCCGAGGCATTCGCATTGAAAGCGAGCCACCGGCAGCAGGTGAAGCAAAAGATCAACAAGGTTAAATCCTGGGAAATGACCAAGGAATTGGGTCTTGACGATGAACAGGCCCGCATCTTCTTCCCGGCCATGGAAAGCTACGAGAACGATCGTGACATGTTGAGCGAGGAAAGAGGCGATATTGAAGCCACCCTCGACAGTCTTCTCGCTGATGGCGGTCCGAGGGCGGATGCTGAGATTCTCAAGAACCTTGAGCGTTTGCGTATCATTGAAAGACAGCAAACGGCCCACGAAGAGGAGTATCAGCGGAAACTGGGGCGCATTCTTTCTCCCCAGCAAAGAGCCCGCTACGAACTTTTCGAACGCGATTTTGAAGTGCGCCTTCGCCAGATGATCCGCGAGATCCAGGACGAAGAAAGTGGACAGAGTCGAAGTTCAAAATCAGAAAGTGGAAAATTGAAAAAAGCGCCCGAGCGCAAAGAACAAGACAACGAAAAGCGCGAAGTGAAAAAAAAGTCCAGCGATCGAAAGACCAAGACCGAAGACAAGAAGAAAGACAAGTCCGAGGGTGACAATGATACCCGAAATTCCAAGTCGCATACGGGGGACAAGGATAAGGACGAGTCCGGTAAAAAGAAGAGTTCCGATGAGCGATCCTCTCGCGGCAAGAGGTCGAGCAGGGATTCTGAGCAACGGACCGAAGGTCCTTTGGCGCCGCGGAGAGGAGTATAGGACATGAAAATGAAATACGGATTGATTGGAATGCTCTCCGTCCTGTTGCTCATCGGGGCCTGCCGTGTGCACGACCCTTGCGACGATTGCTACGATCCCCCGGCTCCCAGCGGAGTTTGGACGATCACCGGTGATGACTATGTGGAGATCCTCTGGGATCACGTCTACATCCACGACCTTGACGGCTACCGCATCTACCGCAGTTTCCAGGAATTCGGAGAGTACGAACAGATCGGCTGGAGCTATGACAATTACTTCGAAGATGATGAGGTAACCAACGGTTTCACCTACTTCTACGCCATTACCGCCGTGGACGACTACGGTAACGAAAGTGATCTCAGTTACGAGTCCATTTTCGATACGCCGCGGCCCGAGGGATGGGATCTCGAAGTCGGTGACTACGACGAAACCGCCGGTGTGGACTTCTCAGGCTACTATCGTCACATGGTTCAGCCCTGGGACGCCTGGGACACCGACATGTACCTGTTCTGGGATGAAGATGACGGCAGCTACGCTTTCGCCAGTACCGACGTGGAATTCGAGGAGGAAATCATCGGCACCGACATTCAGTACGCCGGTTATGTGGACACCCTCGACGAACTCGATTGGGCACCCGCGGACGGATGGACCTTGGAAACCGCTGACGTTGTGAACCTCTACGAGGGACACGCCTACTGGGTTTGGACCTGGGACAATCACTTCGCCAAATTCCGCGTCACCTACATCGGCGAACACTATGTGGTCATCGACTGGGCTTACCAGATCGACGAGGGCAATCCCGAGCTGGTGGTCATCGCGGGCAACGGAAGCGGCACGAGCAGCTTCAAGGCAGCCCGACCCGATGGCTCAATGAAATTCGATCCGACATCGCGCGAAAAACGTGCGAGTACAGTAAATACCTTGGCCGGAGGGAGGTAGGGCCATGCGTATTCCCATCATCATCACCGTTCTGTCGATCGTCTTCGCTTCGACCGCGCCCCCGGTTCAGGGCGTGGAAAGTGTGGGAGACTATCCGGTGGATAAACTGGCCGTGGAGCTCTGGTTCGATGAAGCTCGCGGATCGGTCTACGAACCGGGTGAAAGCGTGGAAGTGTTCTTCAAGGTTAGTCACGACTGTTACGTGGTGGTCTACGACGTGGACACTCAAGGATTCGTCAACGTGCTTTATCCCAGGGGAGAACAGAATTCCTGGGTCGAAAGTGACCGGATCAAGAGTATTCCCAGCGCCTATGACGACTACGATCTACTCGTGGAAGGCCCCAAGGGCATCGAGTATGTGATCGCGGTGGCATCCCCCTATCCCCTGAACATCGGCAGTCTCTACGCCGAAGAGGAATGGGAAGACGGCTATCAATATTCAGGCCGCATCGCCGGTGATCCCAACGAGGCCATCTACGAACTCAACGACCGTCTGGCCTGGGGCTCCAGCGCATACTCCCCGGAGGGCTACTCCAGCGACATCGGCTGGTTTTACGTTGAACGCGAAGTCCCCTATCCGCGCTACATCGTCTACCACGAGTATCCCGACCGATTCTGGGATCCCTACTGGGACCCCTACGTGGAAGTGGATTTCTTCGTGGACTACCACTGGAATCACAATTGGTGCCGCCCCTGGTGGTGGTGCCACGGTTGCCGACCCGTGCACGACTACTGGTACGTGAGTGTGGGCGGAGTTCGGGTGAAGTGGAAGCACTGGCATCATCACGATAGCTATCATCCCGAGTGGCGGCGCGTGAAGCCCCCCCGATGGGACGGCAGGTGGCGCGAAGCCCGGGTCAAGGCATACAAAGACCAGGATCGCCGCTACAAGGAAAGTCGATCCACTTGGGATGACCGGGAACGTCAGAGCAAGGAAATTTACAAGGGTGATCGCCAGATCAAACAGAAGGACTATCGCGAGCGCAGCGCCCCCAAACGGGTGGAAAATAAGGCGGATCGAAAGCGCATCGAGAAGAAGTCCGACAGTGTGAAGGACAGCAAACGGGACAAGAAGGAAAGTAAGCCCAAGGTGAAGGAGAAGAAGCCCACCAAAAAGGCGGAGCCGAAGAAGAAGTCCGAACCTAAGGAAAAATCCGAGCCCAAGAAAAAAGACAAAAAGGAAAACAAGGATAAGCGCCCCCGTAAGCGCTAAGTTCCCTCCCGGGAACGGAAAGCCCCGAAGGATTCCTCCTTCGGGGCTTTTTTGTGCGCTGCCAGTTTGAACTAGGCGCCGAACTGCGCAGCGGCGAATTCCCAGTTTACCAAATTCCAATAAGCCTCAATGTGCTTGGGGCGCGCATTGCGATAATCGATGTAGTAGGCGTGCTCCCAGACATCGATGGTCAGCAAGGGCGTTTGCCCGTCGCGGATGGGGCTACCGGCGTTGCTGGAGCTGACGATTTCCAGAGAGCCGTCATCCTTCTTGACCAGCCAGGTCCAACCGGAACCGAAGTTGGTGGCGGCCGCCTTGCTGAAGGCCGCCTTGAAGTCGGCAAAGGATCCGAAGGCCGTGTTGATGGCTTCGGCCAAATCCCCGCTGGGCTCTCCACCGCCCTTGGGCGAGAGGCAGTTCCAGTAGAAGCTGTGATTCCAGATCTGAGCGGCATTATTGAAGAGGCCGCCCATGGGCGCCGTCTTCACGATGTCATCCAGGCTCGAGTTCTCAAACTCGGTACCACCGATGAGACCATTGAGATTATTCACGTAGGCCTGGTGATGCTTGCCGTAATGAAATTCGAGGGTTTCAGCCGAGATATGCGGCTCGAGGGCATCCTTGGCGAAAGGCAATTCGGGAAGTTTGTGTTCCATGGGTTTCTCCCTTTCGTGGTTGGCTTTCCAGGCAGGTCTATAATCTTCTCCCGCCTGAGTCAAGTTTCACCACGATAGTGAGCAAAGAAATTGCGGCGCTCGCAAGCGCCGCGAATTCAAGCTCCAGAGATCTTGGATATTGTTTCTATCTCCGCAGATACTTCTCCACACCAAATGCCGCCAGAATCTCGCCCAGATAAACGCGATGATAGTCTTTCTTGGGATACTCGCCTTCTATCGAAGGATCCAGAAAATGCTGCGGATCCAAATCCTGCCAATAGATCTTACGGCACTCTAAAACCAATTCAGCTTCCTCAAAACCTGGTGAGCTCACCTGGCTGCACGGGGAAGGTCTGAGCCCGGTCTCGGCGACTTTGTCGCCATCGCGTCCCGAGCGCGTGCCCAGAAGACGAAGGGCATCTCGATGCTTCTCGGAGAAGGCGCTTAAGGTGAAATTGTCGGCGGATTCCATGAACTCATAGGTATGCCGTGTTGGCCGAACGAAGACCTGGGCCATGGGCTTGTTCCATAGAGTGCCCAGGGAGCCCCAGGAAACGGTCATGGTATTGAACTGGCCAGATTCAAAATTACCGGCCGTGAGCAAAAACCATGTCTTGTCCCAAATAGTCAGGGGATCAAGGCGAAGGCGATCCAGGGGGATGCTTGAACGGTTCACCATCACTCCTATTCCGGGCTTATGATCTCGGGTAAGTCCTCACCCTTGGGTATGAAATCAAGGGAAACGGAATTGACGCAATGCCGTGTATCTTTGGAAGTGAATTGCTCACCGAGGAATACGTGACCCAAGTGGCCATCGCAATTCTCGCATAATATTTCGGTGCGGCGGCCGTCTGCATCCGTCTTGCGCCGAACGGCGCCATCGATTTCATCGTCGAAGCTCGGCCAACCGCAGCGTGCGTTGAACTTGGAGTTCGATTCATAGAGAGGCGTATTACAGCGACGGCAGATGAAGGTGCCGTCCTCCCAAAAGTCCTCGAACTTCCCGGTGAAAGGTCGCTCGGTTCCCTTATTGATAATGACTCGGGCTTCCTGATCGCTCAATTCATTGTACTCCACGGCGCTCTCCTCTTTGGATGCGGCGGCGCCGGTTCCGGCCATTGCCAGGAAGACGGCCACGAAAACCAACTGTTTGATCATCATTCCCTCCTTGCATCTTCGGGTCGATAGATACCCGGAAGTCCAGCACTAAGCAAGAAAAACGCGGGCCTCGTAAATCCGAAGCCCGCGCTGGAGGTAATGAACTGCTGATCAGAAATCGAAAGAGAAGGCGCTGCCGAGGGTTAAGCCCTGGGCCCCACCGGGCATGTATCCGCCGCGAACACCGCCGTAGAGATCCATCCGGAAAATGCCGAGGTGTAAACCGATTCCGGCGACGGCGCCTTGAGCTTCCTTACCCATGCTCATTCCAAGGCGCGGACGCAGCCAGGATAGGGCCTTCCACTCGGCGCCGAGCATGGCCGCAGGGCCGGTGGCCTCGCCCTGCAATCCTCGCATGCGCAGCTCCGTTTCCAGCGCCAAAGTGATGCGACTCCAATCACGCAAAACACCCATTCGAAGCGTCGAGGGTAGATTTCCAGAATAGGGATCGCCCGTCCAAGTGCTGTCGGACTTTTCGATGGCATCATCGATGTCGTCTTGGCCAAGTAGAATATCCTGGGCATCGGCCACCCAGAGACGATGCTCCACATCCTTGCTCCAATTCATGGATCCAAGGAGGCCCTCCCACATCAAACCCAAGCGCCAAACTTCGTTCAGGGTGCCCGCGAATCCGATGTCCATGGCATAGCCCGATCCACCTCGCGAAGTGAGGAACTCGGCGCGTGCCGAGCCATCCAATCCATCCATACTAGTGAACAGCCCGCCGCTTGCTTCCACGGCACGGAATTCGAAGAGTCCATAAAGATAGTGCAGATTGAGACCCGCGCTTAGCGACCAACTATCTCCCTGTTTAAGCGGATGCGCATAGGAAAGCGTGGCCGCGCCCATGGCAAAACCCTGGCCGTCGGTGTCCTCGAAGCTGAAGGCCTTGTCGATTTCGTTACCCAAAAGCACGAGCTCAAAGACGTCACGATCCAGGTTACCACCACCTCGGCCAATCATCTGACCGGTTAGCGCGAAACGTCCCTTTCGGAAACCGAGCGCCGAGGCTTCCAGGCCGGCATCCACACGAAGTCCGCTGGCAGGGACATCGGCGAGCAAATCATCCTTGGCTTGAGAATCGAGTACCGCGCCCGAGATCTCGTTGTAACGAGAAAGCGACAGGGTGTTGTTGCCCAGATCCAAACCCAGGGATGCAAGGCCGAAGTAGAAGCCATCGGCCGCGGGATCGGCTAGCAGGGCGGGATTTCGTCCCACCGCTTCAAGACCGCGGGCCTGGGCGCTCATACTACCCGAGAGTCCCCAGGCGCGTAGGGCGTCTTGGGCATTCGCTGTGCCACCCAGAAGCGCCAAAGCGAGGAGGGAGAAGATTGCAATTCGTAAGGTCATGCGAGGCATGGGGTCCTCCAAGATTCCGTCTAGTTTTCCGAGCTGTTGATTTCCGCTTGCAGCATGCCTCTCACGGCCAGATAATCCGATGGCCTGAAGGCGATTTCTTCTCCGTCCGTGCCGGGCATATCGACCACCACCGCCACGTAGTTTCCCTGCCCGATGAGGGCCATGAGATCGTCGTTATCCAATTCCAATTCCTGGGAATCCAGCAGAGGTTGATCCACAAAACCCGAAGCGTCGGTGGAGGCGGCCCCTACGACGAAAGGTCCAATTTCGCGAATGGGATGGCTGAACACCGTCATGGAGTCAGCGCCAACCACAAAACGCAGCTCGAGACCCAAGGGTAGAGCATTGTCGATTTCCGTCATGAGCTTGGCCGAATAGAGATGATCGCTAAGGGTCTCGCGCATGTCATCGTCGAGATCAAGTTCGAAAGGATCGCGCTGAATCTCGGTGGCCTCGATACTCGCTCGCAGAGGCGCCTCCACGCTCCAACGAATTTCGGCGCCAAGACCAAGGGCTGCCGTCCCGATCACATCTCCGCCCACGACCACATTGCCGCTGAGCTCAATGCGATTAGGAGCACCGCTCAGCATCTCAGGCAGGATGCTATTGCTGCTGTCCAGGACCACGCGCGTCAGCTTGCCGCTGCGTCCGTCAGCCGGCAGAATCTGCGCCACGTGATTCAGCTCAAGGGAATTCCCATCTGCATACTGACTCTCCATGTGGATGTTCAGCTGGGCGGGAATCTGCACTTCATTCATCACATCGAGAACGAGGATGGCTTCGGAAAAATGCACGCCGGCCAATTCCTCAGGAAGATCCAGCTCTTCACTCACGGGATCGAGGTCGAAGATCTTTTCGGGAAAGCGCCCCGTCACCTCGTCCATGGATATTTCGACAGCCCATACCGAACTGCTCAAGAAGTCGCTGGATTGGATAAAGACCGTTTCTCCGACACTACCCGGACTGGAAATCTCAACACGATAGGCCAACTGTTCAAGAGGCTCACTTCCTGGCGCAAGAATGTGCGCAGCAGCAAGGTCGACGAAGGTTTCACCTTCTTCACCGGGACCCAGGTGCAGATGAGCTGAAACAGGCGTGCCTCCCGCATCGAAGATTTCTTCGAAGTAGAGTTCGGCCTGAACGTTGATCGGTAGATGATTGCCGAGCGTCACGGCTAGAGATCCAGATGCGATGCTGCCCTCTAGAATCGCCAGAGAATCGCCAATCTCCACGAAGCGATTCTCAATCATGGACTGTTCACCCACCACCGCTGTAGCCTGGTCCACCGACAGATCCACGAAATCTACGATAATATTCAATATTCGATAGGGGTCCACATCGCTGACGCCCGGATGGCCTTCACTTCCGCCAATTATTCGCACTGAAACCGAATCGGGAAGCGTTGCGCCGCTCATATCGACCAAAGCTGTATCGGCAGCTCCAGGAGGAATTTCATCGAGGAATTCAATGGTATCGATGAGCGCACCGTTACTCGTGTCGCGAATTTCACATCTTAGGGTATAAGGCATGTTCGGCCCCGAAAGAGGAACCTGGAACTGATTGTCAATGGTGGCCCGAAGGTATCCCGACTCAACGTGCGCGCTCTGCACGTCTTCAATGTCCTGCGCCTCAGGATCGAGGACGAATGCGAATGGTGGCACAGGAACCGTTCCCGGCGGCAGAAGAAGTATGTCGGGATAGATTTCGCTGAGGTCGAAATTGAAATTACCCGCCTCTCCCGTTTCGAGCGAAAAAAGACCCAGTTCAAAGGTTGATTCCTGCGAATCAAGTTCCACACTCATGTCTTGATCCAGATCCACTCGCAGGCTGTCTCCTTCAAGAAAGATGTAGAGACCACCCTCTGAGTCCGAGAAAAGCAACTCCTCATCTTCCACCAGATCCGCCATGAGGACTTCCTGTCTCTCAAAGGGAATGTTCAGGACTGTGGTGAATATAGGAAGCTCCGGACTTGCGATACCGCAGGCTGAAAAACCGAGAGCCGCAAGAAGAGCCAAACCGGCCATCAGCCAACGAAGACCGCGTGCGATTCTTTGACGGAAAGAGCCATGAGAATGGATGGGGAACATTTCGAATCTCCTGTGCTTGCGCATGCTTGTTTCCAGCGGGCGAACAGCAAAGGCCATGCCTTTAGCAATTCACTTTTGACGCGCAATGTCGGGGAGGTTCGGGGAAGGGCGAGGGCTGAAACGCAACAGGGATTCAAGGGTCTTGAACGCCGGTGGGAAGCTTTGACCCTAAGTTTAGGGTAGCTTGGGTTGTTTGCGATTTCGCCTTCTGGAAAGCCTTAACAGAGTACGTGCATCGCTTGAGTCAGGCTCCTATATTGTCCGCAACGATCATGCGGCAAAGGGCATCACAAGAGATCATTGTCAGAGATACGATGCCTAACGCGAAACTGAGAGGAGGCGAGCAGATGAAACATCTAAGTAGTCTTTTGCTTGCCCTGATGACCTTGACCACGATTGCCCTAGAGGAGCCCGCCATGGCCGGATCCCAAAACAAGGATGCTCACGAAACCAAGATGGCCGTGGCCACATTCGGTGGAGGATGCTTCTGGTGCCTGGAAGCCGTCTTTGAAGAATTGGATGGCGTGGACGACGTGATATCGGGATATGCCGGCTGAAGAGAGAAGAACCCCAATTATCGTGATGTCTGCAATGGTCTCACCGGTCACGCGGAAGTGGTGCAAATTCGTTTTGATTCCTCGCGCATCAGCTACGAGGAATTGCTCGCCGTCTTTTTCGGCACTCACGATCCTACTACCATGGATCGCCAAGGCGCCGACGTGGGCAGCCAATACCGCTCTCTCATCCTATGCCACGACGAATCGCAACGCGCCGGCGCCGAGAAGATGGTAATGGAGCTGGAGAAGGAAAAAGTCTTCGACGAGCGTATCGTCACCGAAATCTCGAATCTCGATGAATTCTACCCAGCTGAGTCCTATCACCAGGACTATTTCGCGCGCAACACCGACCAGCCGTACTGTGCGGCGGTGATCACACCCAAGCTCATCAAGTTTCGCAAGGAGTTCGCAGAGAAGCTCGCGCGCAATCGCTAACGAAGAACGGTCATGCGGCGGGTCCACCGTTTCTGGCCTGAGCGAGCCCGCAATAGGTATACCCCTGAAAAGGGACCCATCGGCAGGGGCAAAGCATGGCGCCCTCCCCGGTCCCATTTTCGCCCCACCCCCGCCAATTCCCGGCCACGGGTCACGGCCAGTTTCAAGGCCGCCCCCCTCCCCCCCCCTCTCTTTGACAAAATCACCGGTTCTCCCCCCCGCAATTGG
>JACKQG010001499.1_pt1 | contig 32136 bp, 25 predicted proteins | sample 8237621 | NCBI WGS metagenome assembly JACKQG01 (sample SAMN15677084, study PRJNA649215) | marine metagenome | biome: marine; feature: Black Sea; material: saline water; isolation source: suspended particulate matter (SPM) from the Black Sea western gyre | collected 2013-06-09/2013-06-10 | depth...
GGCCCTGTCCCACACTTGATCATCCGGGAACACCCGTTCTGCATGTGGGTAAATTTACCCGCGGTCTAGGTCTTTTTATTCCTGAGGAATACACGGCGCCCACTGAGATGCCTGATGCGGATTATCCGATGATTTTGACCACTATCCGCGAGACTCCTCAGTATAATTTCGGTTCCATGACACGCCAGACACCTGAGATCGAAGATTTATGCCCCGAGGCATTTGCTGAGATTAATCCAGAGGATGCAGAACGCATGGGATTTGCAGATCTTGATCGGGTTGAAGTGACTTCTCGTCGCGGTTCGGTGAAACTGCGTGTGAAGGTGACCGATAAGTCTCAGCTCGGTACTGTGGCCATTCCGTATCATTTTGCAGAAGTACCGGTAAATAACCTGACTTTGAACAGTCTTGATCGCCTCTCCCGCAGTCCGCAGTATAAGATCTGCTCGGTAAAGGTTGAAAAGGTCGCAGCATAAACAACACCCCCCCCCATGATTTGAGGAGTTACTACTATGGGTAAAGCAATGAACCACAGAGAAGGGTCAGTAATGGTACTCGGCGGAGGTATTGCCGGGATCCAGGCTGCCTTGGACCTGACGGAGCTTGGCTACTACGTCTACCTGGTTGAGAAATCACCCGCTGTAGGTGGAGTTATGGCTCAGCTCGATAAGACCTTCCCGACCAACGACTGCTCGCTCTGAATCCTGGCGCCCAAGTTGGTTGAGGCCGGTCGGTCTCCAAATATCGAGATGTTAACCAATGCTGATTTTCTGGCATTGGATGGTGAACCTGGAAAGTTTCAGGCCAAGATCAATATGCGTCCGCGTTATATTGATGCCGATGCCTGTACTGCCTGTGGGCTCTGTACCCAGTACTGCCCGCGGCATCAGTCCGATGAGTATAACGAGGGACTGGCACAGACCCGACCCATCCATATTGATTACGCCCAGGCCGTGCCTGCGACCTATTATATAGATCCTGCATCGTGCCTGCACCTGCAGCATGATACCTGTCAGATCTGTGTCCCGGTCTGTCAGAGTCATGCCATTAATTTTAAGCAGCAGCCTGAGGAGAGAATTCTCCAGGTTGGGGCGGTGATCCTTTCCCCTGGCTTTGGCAAGATTGACTCGTCCGTGCTGGAGAAATTCAGTTACGGCAAGCACCCAGATGTGGTCACAGCCTTTGAGTATGAGCGTATGACCACGGCCTCTGGTCCATTTATGGGCGAGATCAAGTGCTTTTCCGATGGTCGTCATCCTAAATCAATGGCCTTTATCCAATGCGTTGGCTCCCGTGATATTGGCTGCAATAACGGCTATTGTTCGTCGGTCTGTTGCATGTACGCCATCAAAGAGGCCCTGGTCACCAAGGAGCATGATCCTGACGTTGATATCACCATCTACTATATGGATATCCGCACCCAGGGGAAAGACTTTGATGCGGCCCGCGAACGTGCAGAATCCATAGGAATCAAGTTTGTTCGGGCACGTGTAGCAGGTGTTACTCCCTGGGACAAAAATCTCAAACTTACCTATTCCACCCTTGACGGCCAGCACAAGTTCGAGAGCCATGACATGGTCATTCTCTCGGTCGGTCTTGAGTCTCCGAAGGACGCTGCTGGGATCAGCAAGATAACCGGTGCTGAACTCAATAAGTACGACTTCTGTGCCACAGAAACCTTCAATCCCCTTCAGACCAGTCGTGAAGGAGTAATTGTCGCTGGTGCCTTCCAGGGCCCCAAGGATATTCCGGAATCAGTGACCCAGTCTTCTGGTGCTGCTGCACTGGCCGCGGCTGTTCTCAAGAGTCAGCGAGGGAAGGGGGTGGTCAAAAAGACCTATCCCGATGAGCAGTCGGTCACGGCTGAGGACGAGGTCCGGATTGGAGTCTTTGTTTGTCACTGCGGGATCAATATCAGCTCGGTGGTTGATGTGGCTGATGTTGCTGAATATGCCGGTGGTATGGAAAATGTTACCTATCACACCGAGAGCCTCTACTCCTGTTCTCAGGATGCCCAAGAGGTCTTGAAGCAGAAGATCAAGGAGCATAAGCTTAACCGCGTCGTAATAGCTGCCTGTTCGCCGCGTACCCATGAGCCACTCTTCCAGGAGACCCTCAAGGATGCCGGCCTGAATCGGAATCTCTTTGAGATGGTCAACATCCGCGATCACTGTTCTTGGGTTCATGCCAATGAACCAGAAGCTGCTACCGCAAAATCCCGCGATTTGGTGCGCATGGGCGTGGCCAAGGCCCGACAAATCCAGCCCTTGGCTGAGCAGACTGTACCAGTAACCCCCAGAGCGCTCATTGTAGGTGGTGGAGTGGCCGGTATGACCGCGGCCCTGACTGTGGCTGACCAGGGATTCCCTGTGGTTCTGCTCGAGAAGGGTAGCCAGATTGGTGGAAACCTGCAAAATCTCAATTATACCCTGGCTGGTGATCAGGTTGCCAAGCACCTTAAGGGGCTTGTTGATCGTGTCAAGAAGGCCAAGGATATCGCTGTGGTGACCAATGCTGAACTCATTCAGACCGCTGGTTTTGTGGGTAACTTCAGCTCAGTCATCGAGAGCGGTACGGGCAAGAAAAAGACCGAGCAGACCGTTGATCATGGTGTAATTGTGGTTGCCACAGGCGGCCATGAACATCGGCCTGATAAGTATATGCTTGGTAAATCCAAGAAGGTCATGACCCAGCAGGATTTTGAAAAGCAATTGTCTGGTAAGGCTACAAACCGAGCGCCAGGTTCCATTGTCATGATCCAGTGCGCTGGTTCGCGCGGTGATGATCTCAATTATTGTTCAAAGGTTTGTTGTAACCATGCCCTGAAGAACATCCTCAAGGTTAAAGAGATCAACCCGGATTCACAGATCATTGTCCTGTATCGTGATATGCGAGCGTATGGAATGGCTGAAGATTCCTACCTCGAGGCCCGTCAGAAGGGAGTGGTCTTCATCCCCTACGAAGTTGATAACAAACCTGAGGTCTTTGAGAAATCTCGCAAGCTCCAAGTCAAATTCTTTGATACGATCATGCAGGAAGAGGTCATCCTGGCCCCTGATCTGGTCGCATTGAGTGTTGGTATAGTACCTGAAGGCACTGATAAGTTATCCAAGCTTCTCAAACTGCCGGTCACGGCCAATGACTTTTTTCTTGAGGCTCATGTCAAATTAAAACCCATTGAGATGGCTGTGGAGGGTGTTTACATTTGCGGGCTTGCCCATGGGCCCAAGCCCATAGATGAAACCATAGTCCAGGCCCAGGCTGCGGCAGCCAAAGCCGCAATCCCTCTGGTCAGGGGTTTTGCCAAGGTTGACCCCATTATCTCAAATGTTGTTCAGGATCTGTGTATTGGCTGCGGTCTTTGTGTCAGCCTCTGTCCTTACGGTGCTCTTGAGATGAAGAAGGTGGGTAAGAAGCGTAAGGCTGAGACCATCGCTGCAGCCTGTAAGGCCTGCGGTATCTGCGCCGCTCATTGTCCGACTTTTGCTATTAATATGGGCGGATTTACCAATGAGCAGCTGATCTCTCAGATCGAAGCCTTTGGAGACCGGAAGAAAGAGGTTGAAGAAGTCGCCTGAACCGTGCAATTCCCCGATTAACAGTGGCTCCGGTGCGATGGGGCTGCTGGATGTTGGTTAGATATCTTATGAGGAGAAGACACCATGTCTGACAAACAGTTTAACCCCCGTATCCTCGGCTTTCTGTGTAACTGGTGTTGTTACGCGGCCGCCGATGCAGCCGGGGTCTCACGTTTTCAATATCCGCCAAATCTGCGCACCGTCAGAGTGATGTGCACAGGTCGGATCGATCCTTCTTTTGTCTTGCGTGGTTTTATCGAAGGAGCCGATGCCATTTTTACAGGTGGCTGACAACTCGGCGAATGCCATTACCAGGTTGGTAATTACGATGCAATGGGGATGGATGCACTGGTCAAGACCGTGCTCAAGCAAGTGGGAATCCGTGAAGAGCGTTACAGTCTTCAATGGGCCTCGGCTGCTGAAGCGCCTCGTTTTGTGCAGTTGATCACTGAGTTCACCTCCGAGATGAAAGAGCTCGGCCCCTTGGGACATGCCGAAGGCATAGAGCCGGATGAATTGAAAGTACGTCTGCAGAAGGCGCTTGAAGTGGTTTCGAGCCAGAAGGTTCGAATCAGCTATGGTAATGCTACCAAGGCTATGCGAAAGGACGCAGTCTGGACTCGTGAGTATATCAGCGAGGTCATCAATACCAAGATGGAGAAGGCTCTTACATCCGCGTTTACTTGAGCCTGAAGGTTCATTGTTGTATGTTTCCTGCCCCTGTCTGCCCTTTATGGTCGACAGGGGTTTTTTTATTTGTATTTGTCCTTGCAGGGCATAAGTTCGGCTTAATTGGAGAGCAGTCTGTTTACATTTTCTGTGGTGATGCAAGTCGAAATTCCTTCCTCAACCGGTATGTAAATGCTGGATGCCGATTTTTCACTCACGCGCACAACAACAAGTGTTTTATTAAAAAACATTCTGGAACCTGCTCTGCTTTAAGTATTTAGATTTTCTGTTAATGAAAACTGAATCATTTGTGGCGCGTTTTTACCGTCTTTTTTGCGGGGGGTCGTCTCTTGCTATTTAGTAATTCTTTTCATAGTATTAATTATGATTGATGTTTAGTGGATGACGGATCTGATTGTCTCTGGTTGAAGACCCAATAATTCTGCCTGTTCATGTATGTAAAATTATTTATTGGACTGTGTGTCTATCGTACAGATTAATGGTTACTGAGTGGGGGCGTTGATCGCTTCTATTGATTCTTCATTTACAGGGGGAGGTGTGTCATGTTTGATTTGTTGCCATTTAAACGTCGGGGTGCTGACTTTGACCCTGCCCAAGGTGGAGGTGACACAAAAGAAGGTGACCCAAATTGAGTTGAAGTGATTTGAACGGATTGCCGATAATCACCTGGATGGCTCTGGTTCAGAGGTTCACATTTGTATTCCAATTGCCTGAAATTCTGAATCAGTCATCAATTTGTTCCCATGAGGAGGTCTCCGATGTCTGATGTGAAACGTATTATTATCCCGGTAGATTTTATGCAATATACCCATAGACTGGTTGATTACGGTCTGTGTATGGCTCAAAAACTTGGAATGACGGTCCAATTTATTCATGTGGCCGATCTTGGTAAAGGTAATGATGCCATGCTGGGGGTGCCGATTTCACAGAGCATGGAGAAACAACTGCTGGCCAATGCCAAAGAAAAAATGACCGATCTTGTTCAGGATAGTCAGGAGAAAGTTCAGGGTTGCACCGGTAATGTGGTCAGTGGGGATACGGTTGATCAAATTATTGATTTTGCCGGTTGGCCTGGGGTTGATCTGATTATTATTGGAACCCACGGTGCCAGAGGGCTGGAGAAAATCTTGCTTGGAAGTACAGCAGAACGGATTGTCAAGCGCTCTCCCTGTCCGGTTCTGATCATGAATCCCTGCACTTGATATCAATGTTCAAGGGGTTCTGTTTGTTTTAAAAATTTCCTCGGGGCTGCTGATTGAAAGGTCAGTGAAATGGTTGCCGTTTCCCCGGCCATTCACTCAGGATGGTCACTCAAGTTCAGGAGGATGTGTCGATGCATGAAGCACAGTTCTATCAGGGGCGAGACGAAGAGGGGAGTGTCACCTGTGCTCTGTGTCATCATCGTTGCCGAATTCGTCCTGGAGACCGTGGAATTTGTGGTGTCAGGGAAAACAAATCCGGTGTCCTGGTCAGTCTGGTCTATGGTCGGTTAGTGGCTGAAAACATCGATCCCATCGAAAAAAAACCACTTCTCCATTTTCTACCAGCTACTCGGGCGTATTCCATTTCTACGGTTGGCTGTAATTTTCATTGCCGTCACTGTCAAAACTTTGAGATATCCCAGGCTTTCCATCATTCAAATGGGGCGATCAGCGGCCTGGAGCGCCTTCCGGAACAGGTTATTGTTGAGGCAACCCGGCAGAACTGCGCCAGTGTCTGCTACACCTATGTCGAGCCGACTGTCTTTTATGAGTTTGCCTATGATTGTGCTTGTCTGGCTCGTGAGCAGGGGCTGAAAAACATCTTTGTCAGTAACGGTTATATGATGCCTGAAGTCACCCGGAAACTGGCCGGTGTCCTGGATGGAATCAATATTGATATCAAGGCGTTTACTGACGAATTTTATAAGAAGATTTGTAAAGCCCGGCTGCAGCCGGTTCTTGATAATGTTCGTCTTTTTTATGAACTGGGGGTCTGGGTTGAGGTCACCACATTGCTCATTCCAGATCTCAATGACAGCGAGGCTGAATTGCGACAGCTCGCCAGGTATGTCAAAAGCATCTCGCCGACTATTCCCTGGCATGTCACCGCCTTTTATCCCACTTATCTGATGCAGGACAGATCGTCCACCTCTGTGTCGAGTCTGCGCCGTGCCCGGGAAATAGGCCTTGAAGAGGGGCTGCAATTTGTTTACGAGGGGAATATTCCTGGTGCAGGAGGAGAAAATACCAATTGTCCAAGGTGTGGTGTGGAACTGATCAGCCGCTTTGGTTTTCAGGTTCGTGTAAACAGGCTCAGAGATGGCTGCTGCGGGAGTTGTGGTGAGCGGATTGCAGGCGTCTGGTGTTAATTGGGATTGTCAGAGGAGTAGAAACGGTAGAGGCCGGAAAAGGAGGATGCCGGCTTTGTGTATAGCCGGGGATAAGCAAACTGCTGGTTTCATTATTGGTTTCCTTGTGAAAACAAAATGTCTTTTAATCCGGGGGGTGCGTAGCGTTTAAAATTTTATCACAGGCATCTGGCCGATATTCCAAGGTGAAATTTTTTCGCACGCCCTGGTCCTCAACGCAAATCCTCAATTTTCAAAGTACCCTGCTGACCTAACGCGTCGATCTCCTGTCTGAGAGTTGCAAAATCAGAGCAGGCGCAGACAAGTTTTCGATACTGGGAGCTATGGGGAAGTTCCTTGAAGTAGCGACCGATCTGGTTTTTAATCGCCCCAAGCATCCGATCTGTGGGCAGGTGTTCTGCCATTAATTCCAAATGACGCCTGACCCCGGGGAGAAGTCCTTCCAGGGTTGCCGGTCGTCCTGAGGCTGAGAAGGCCCAAGGGTTCCCCAGAGCGCCGCGACCTATCATTACTCCGTCACAACCTGCTTCGTCCAGCCGTTGTTGAGCCGTCTGGTAATCATCAATATCCCCATTCCCGATGACCGGGATACTCACCGCCTTCTTCACTTCAGCAATTGCCTGCCAGTCTGCCAGGCCGGTGAAGCCCTGGGCCCACGTCCGGCCATGAATGGTAACGGCTGCGGCGCCGGAATCTTCGGCCATTTGGGCAAATTTTACTGCTGTCATTGTTTTCTGGTCAATCCCGATCCTGGTCTTGACCGTCACCGGTACATCCGATTCTCTGACCACAGCCTCGATAATCTGTCTGGCAAGCGCAGGTGTTTTCATCAGTGCCGAACCGGCTCCCCGTTTCGTCACCTTTCGTACCGGACAACCCATATTGATGTCGATGAGATCGGGATGGAATTTGTTCAGCAGGGCTGCGGCTTGTCCCATGACCATGGGGTCTGCCCCGAAAAGCTGGATGGACAGAGGACGCTCTGCCGGAACCGTGGCGAGCATGGCCAGGGTGTTCGGTTGCTGATAAACCATGCCGTGGCAGCTGATCATCTCTGAGACCACAAGTCCGGCTCCATATTCACGGCATAAAAGACGGAAGGGCAGGTCGCTGTAGCCAGCCAGTGGTGCAAGGATAAGAGGGGAGTCCAGTTGAAGTGGTCCGATTTTGAGCATATTTATTAGTGCTGTTATTTTTTTTAAAACAAGGTATGTTTAAAAGTTTTACAATACTGGAATGACGTTTCTTTGCGCCTTTATCTTGTGCCGGGCCGAAATGCTCTGTCTTTTAAAATTTGTTATCTGTCAGGAGAACCCTATGACACTGAAACTGAACGTGCAGGCTGCCGATCTGAATGGTGAGGAGCTGCAAACCTTAGCCAATATGCGCCGCACATGTAGCCGCAATATTCTACTGTCCACCTCTCTAGCCTCATCAGGGCATCCCGGTGGTTCATTGTCTGCGCTTGATATGCTCCTTGTTACCTACGGCTGCATTCATCATGATGCCAGCAATCCTGAACTGGATGAGCGTGACAGGGTTGTTGTCAGTATGGGTCATATCTCCCCCGGTGTTTATTCGACCTTGGCTGAGTATGGCTATTTCGAGGCCGATGATTTTGTGGCCGGTTTTCGCCGTACAGGTTCCGGATTTCCCGGCCATGTGGAGAGTATTGTACCTGGCGTTGAATGGGATACCGGAAATTTAGGCCAGGGTCTGTCAACCGCAGTGGGTATGGCCCATGGCTTTAAAATCCAGGGAAAACAAAACAGAGTCATCACTTTCATGGGCGACGGAGAGCAACAGAAAGGTCAGATCTCTGAGGCCATTCGTTATGCGCATAAGTACGAGCTCGACAACTTGATCGTGGTCATTGACCGTAATCACCTGCAGATTTGCGGGAGTACTGAAGATGTCATGCCCCAGTCAGTTCGAGCACTCTACTCGATTCATAACTGGGATGTAAAGTACCTGGAGGATGGTCATGATTGTAATGCCTATTTTCAGGCCTTCAGTGATGCGTATCAGCGCACAGATGGTAAACCCACGGTCATTGTTGCCCGGACGGTCATGGGTAAGGGTATTTCATTTATGGAAAATCTTGCCAAGTATCATGGTTCGCCTCTGAATCGTGAGCAACTTGCAATGGCCATGGATGAGCTGGGAGTTGAAGTTGATATGGCTCAGTGGGATGTGCTGCGTGAGCAGCCAGTTGCTACCCATACCATCTGTGAGCGTCGTTCTGCGGCACCTGAAATCAGTATGGGGACGCCCATTCTTTATGAGGCCGGGACCATGACCGATAATCGTTCAGGTTACGGTAATGCCCTTCTGGGACTTGCTGAGGCCAATAATGTTGATGGTATTCCCAAGATCACAGGTATCTCTTGCGATCTTGAAGGGTCTGTTAAGATGGGCGGTTTCCATAAACATTCGCCCAATGCCTATCTCGAAGCCGGCATCCAGGAGCATCATGCTGCAACCATGGCCGGTGGTCTGAGTTCTGTCGGGTTGGTTCCCTTCTTCAGCACCTTTGGTGCCTTTGCTGTTTCAGAGGTCTATAATCAGACCCGGCTGAATGATTTCAACCATACCAATGTGAAGGTTGTGGCCACCCATGTTGGTCTTGATGTGGGTGAGGACGGCCCCACTCATCAGTGTATTGATTATCTCTCTCTGCTCAAGAACCTGTATGGATTTTCTGTTTTCATGCCAGCTGATCCCAACCAGACTGATCGCATGGTTCGTTATGCAGCAACACTGCCTGGCAATGTCTTTGTGGGTATGGGTCGTTCCAAGACCCCGGTCATCTGTCGTGAGGATGGATCGCCTTTCTTTGATACTCAATATACATTCGAGGCCGGCAAGGGAGATTGGTTGCGTCGCGGTGAGAAGGCCACCATTATTACTTACGGTGCCTTGGCACCCGCAGTGATGGAGGCCTGGGAGTTACTCAAGGCAGAAGGTGTCAACGTGAGCGTGCTCAACATGGGCTCATTAATGCCCGTTGATCGTGAGGCTATTCTTGAGGCGGCAGCCATGGGCGCTATTGTCACGGCTGAGGATCATCATGTGGATACTGGACTTGGATCCATTGTTGCTACAACCCTGGCCGATGCCGGTGTGGCTGTACCTTTACGTCGCCTCGGGGTGGCCTTTTATGGCGGCTCCGGTAAGCCGGCTGACCTGTATGCCCGTCAGGGGCTTGATCCCCAGTCTATTGCAAATACAGTCAAGGAGTTGTTGGCCTGCTGATTGCTCTATTGATTGACGATGCCACAAAAAAGGCCGATTCCTTTAGCATAAGGAGTCGGCCTTTTTTTACACACTTTTTTCAGGATCTGCAGTCCAGTCAATTGTCCTTGGAGGTATTCTCCTGGTCTGGTGCCTGTATAAAGTGGGGTTGAGTTGGCGGGGTCGTCTTATCCAGGGTGTCGGGGGCGAAGCCATCTTTTTTCCCCAGAAGCCTTCTGAGCCAGTTGATGACCCCTTTGATTCCGATCCAGATTTTGGGGATGACCCAAATGGCAAGGATGATAAAGCAGATAAAAAGGATAATAAAGATCAGCGGATAATTGAGAGCAGTCCATATGCCTCCAATGACAGCCACATCCTCAGTGACGGAGGCGGCCCAGTTACTGAAAGGTTCAGGTGAGGTGTTAATCAGAACTCTGCTACCTGCCTTAATTGTATGGCTGGTCGCTGAGATGGTTCCTCCCAGGATACCAGCGGCAATGACGAGAGCAGGGCTCATGTCACCCACTGCTCCTGCCGCAAGTATAACACCTGCCGGTATGCGGATAAAACTGTGGATGGCATCCCATCCTGTATCAAGTCCCGGGGTCTTGTCGGCAAAAAATTCCACTGCGTACATGAGACATGCAGCCGTGATTACTAAAGGATCCTGGACGACCTGAAGTGTTTCAGGCAGGATAATGTGTCCGCTGGCTCCTAGCAGTCCAAGAACTCCGATAGTGGCGTAGAGATTGATTCCTGCCCCCCAGGCAGAACCCAAAGTCAGGGCGATGGTATCAATCAGTTGCTGGTAAGCGTCCATGATTGCAGCTCCTGGCAGAAGAAAGAATTATTTACAGTCCGGAAGATCGTCAAAATGCTTATTGAGAAAATCGCACTCTTTGGGCGAGAGATCAAACTGAATTTCTACTTGGCGTAGAAGAGTGGTACGGCTTTTGTCGGGATACTGCTGAACCAGTTCGCTTAAAGCACAGAGTGCCTTTTTGAGTTTGTCACCAGCTTGTTGGCAAGGGGTCTGAGTTGACATGCGCACCTCATTTTTTGAGTAGATTTTTCGATAGAATTATTGCGTTGTTCAAGGATGGGGACGAGATTTGAGTATGATTCCGGCCAGAGGTGGAACAGTAATTGTGCAGTAGAATCCGGTGCGACCCGCACCGGCAGGAACAGCCTGAAAGTATTTTCCAGTCATGACGTTACTGCCACCAAAATGTTTGCTGTCTGAGTTCAATACCAGCTCATATTTGCCGGGGGCTGGCAGAGGAAGCCGGTAGTCGGTCAAAGTCTGAGGAGTATGGTTGAGCAGACAGACCAGGTGAGATCTGCGGTCATGTCCGAAACGGGCATAACTGATGACCGAATTGGCTCGGTCTTCATGAGTCATCCACTGAAATGTTGACGAATCTGAATCCATCTCCCACAGGCAGGCATGCTTGCGATAAAGTGAGTTGAGTTCTCTGACAAAATCACGACATTGGCTGTGGAGAGGAATTTGGGAAAAGAGATGAAAATCCAGTCCTCGTTTGCAGTCCCATTCGCGCCATTGTCCGAATTCGCAGCCCATGAACAAAAGCTTTTTGCCGGGATGTGTCCACATGCCGAGTAAAAGAAGGCGCAGGTTGGCAAATTTTTGCCAGTCATCGCCAGGCATTTTGTTGATCAGCGACCCCTTGCCATGAACCACTTCGTCATGGGATAAGGGGAGGATGAAATTTTCGGAAAAGGCATAGGTGATGGAAAAGGTTAAGTCGTTATGGTGGTATTTGCGATGAATGGGGTCAAAGCGAAAATAGTGAAGGATGTCATTCATCCAGCCCATGTTCCATTTAAAGCCGAATCCGAGTCCACCGATGTCCGCTGGTTTTGAAACCCCGTAAAAGCTGGTTGATTCCTCGGCAATCATCAGGGTGTTGGGAAAGCGATCATAGACGATGGAGTTCAGGTGGCGCAGAAATTCGATGGCTTCAAGGTTTTCTCGGCCACCTTCACGATTGGGGAGCCATTCGCCCTCACTGCGTGAATAGTCAAGGTAGAGCATTGAGGCGACGGCATCAACACGAAGGCCGTCGATGTGGTAAATGTCGAGCCAGAACAGGGCGTTGGCTATCAGGAAATTACTGATTTCTCGCCGGCCGTAGTTGTAGATCAGAGTGCCCCAGTCAGGATGACTGCCCTGGCGTGGATCTTCATGTTCAAACAGGGCGGTACCGTCAAATCGTGCTAAGCTGTGGGCATCGCGCGGGAAATGAGCCGGGACCCAGTCGAGGATGACCCCGATGTCGCTCTGGTGACATTGATCCACAAAGTATTTAAAATCTTGCGGGGTTCCGAACCGACTGGAGAGACTGAAGGGGGCAGTGACCTGATAGCCCCAGGACTCATCCAGGGGATGTTCCATGACCGGCATGAGTTCGATATGGGTAAAGCCCAGCTCCTTGACATAGGGGATCAACTTCTCGGCCAGTTCGCGGAAGGTGAAGAAGCGATCAGGCTCATCTGGGTCACGCTGCCATGAACCGGCGTGTACTTCGTAGGTGGACTGTGGTTGGGTGTAGGGTGCGGTTTGGTTTTTTCGTTCCTGCCATGTCTCATCATGCCACTGATAGTTGCCAAGTCCGTGCGTGAGGGAGGCGGTCTTGGGGCGCAGCTCACCGAAGAACTGGAACGGGTCGATTTTCTTTAACAGGCTGCCATCCTGGGTGCGAATTTCAAATTTATATGGTTCATCAACCCCTACTCCGGGCAGAAACAGTTCCCAGATCCCCGAGTTGCCGAGACTGCGCATGGGGTGAGTGCGACCATCCCAACTGTTAAAATTGCCCAGGATTGAGACACGAGTTGCAGCTGGAGCCCAGACTCGAAAAATTATTCCTGTAATGTCTGAAAACATTGCGGGATGTGCACCCATGTGGCGATAGAGTTCGTAATGGGTGCCAAAATTAAAAAGATAGCGGTCTTTTTCTTCGAGAGCAGGAAGGAATCGGTAGGGATCATTACAGGTGTGACTGTTGTCGTCCATGTAAGTGATCTGAAACTGGTAGCTGTAAGGATCCAGATGGGGGTCCTGCAAGGTGGTGCGATTCAGTATAATCTCAAAGAAACCCTCTTGGTGGGTTTGTGTCATCTCCAGAGATTTTCCGTCGATCAGCAGGTTTATGGTTTTGGCGTGAGGTTGAAATGTACGTATGGTGGCCGTTTGCTCTTTGTTACCACTGAAGTGGGCTCCCAGGACCTGGAAAGGGTCATGGTGTGTTCCCTGAATGATTTTGTTGAGATGTTTTTCCATGAATGTTGAACGCTAAATTAGGGTGCAACCAAGACAGAGTATGTGCTCAGAATAGCAGATGGAGACTTGAAAATACAGGAAAAATAATTGTTTCTTGCTTCGAGCACAGCCGACTCTGCAATGGTGAAGGGGAAGTTGAGAGGGAGAATTTGTTTGCCCGGTGTCCTTGACGAGGGGAGAATTGTTCTGATAGACTTTAGGTGTTACAGGGCACGGTTTTATGTTTATTCCCGGCATCAAGTCGAATAGTTCCGTTATAAAAAAGAGTTGCAATAAAATATTGGGTCCCCGTTTATTAAAAAAGCAAAGTCTTGGGTGATAAGGGCAGTTTGTTTCCCGGTTAATCGATGAGTAATGAAAGGGTGGAGTTATGTTGAAAGAAAACACTCCTTGTACAGAATATGATGGTGGAATCGCCTGGGATGGTCCTTCTGTTCTGGAAAATTTGACGGGATCATTTCTGATTTCCACGCCTAAGATGCCGGATCCCCGCTTTGCTGAACAGGTTATTTATATCTGTGCGCATAATCATGAAGGAGCCATGGGAGTAATTGTGAATCGGCCGGAACCTTCATTGTCGATGGCGGATATTTTCATGGGAGCCTGCCTTCCTCAGCCAGAGCAAGAACTGCCGCTGGTCCATGTCGGAGGGCCGGTTGAAATGGATGCTGCTTTCATTGTGTATACCTCAGAATATCGTGTTCAGCATCAGATTGAAATCAGTCAGACTCTGTCCTTAAGCCGCGAATCCAAGGTCCTCGAGGATATCGCCCATGGTCATGGGCCACGAAAGTTTATGCTTTTTCTGGGGTATGCCGGGTGGGGTGCCGGGCAGCTGGAGCGTGAATTGCTTGATGAAGGCTGGCTGGTCGTTCCTGGAGACGATGCGATTATTTTTGATATTCCAGACCATGAAAAATGGAAGCGGGCCGCGTTTCGTTATGGGATTGATATTGCTGTTTTCGACGATACCACCGGTATGGCTTGATCTGATCTTTTTTGTGTTGTCAAACGCACAGTCTGCACTGTCAGACTGTGCGTTTTTTTGTTTAGAGAATTCTCTGAATGAATTAAAGTTTGAGAAAATGATTAAAGGTTCCAATCATAGACCCTTCAAAATGATCTGTTCTATGCCAGCAGAATTGAGAGACGATTGTGAGTGAGATAATTGATATATTTGAATGTCAGCGCTGCGGTTACTGCTGTCAGGGGGAGACCACTGTCTCTCTCGATGAGGATGATCAAAAGCGGATGGTTCTGGCCTTGGGCTTAAGTGAAGATGAAGTACGTGAACGTTATTGGCGAGTTACCGGCAATGTCGTCCAAATGAAGATTGTTGATGGCCATTGTATATTCTACGACAATGGCTGCCTGGTACATTTGGGACGCCCCTGGCGTTGCGGTCAGTGGCCCTTGCACCCCTCAATCTTGAATGATGTAAATAATTTTCAGACGATCAAAGCCTCTTGCCCCGGTATTAATCAGGAAATTGCATATGAGGAATTCTGTCGGATTCTTAAAGAGTTGATGGCCGAACAGGGAAATATTCATTGTTGAGGCCGTGATAGATCATGATTCTGGAACTTCTGCTCTTGGGCAAGACCAAGGATACTTATCTGGCACACGGTATTGATGAGTTCAGTGGCCGTCTGAGCCATTATTGCCGGCTTTCACTCCGCTACCTTAAGGTTAAAAAGAAATTGGGTCGGACTGTAGAGGCGGATGTGGGGGAGGAGGGCCGTCTGCTTTTGAGTCAGATCCCTGCGGGCAATCTTGTTGTGGCCTTGGATTCCACTGGGCGACAGTTCACCTCAGAAGAGCTGGCTCGTCAAATTGAGACATGGGAGCTCCGAGGTGAAAAAGGAATCAGTTTTCTGATCGGCGGTCCCTTGGGGCTCTCTCCGGCAGTTGTGGCTCGTGCCGATCTGGTTCTCTCCCTGTCAAAGATGACTTTTACCCATGATATGGTTCGACTTTTTATTTTGGAGCAACTCTATCGGGCCTATACCATAAAAGCCGGTGAGAAGTATCACAAATGAATGTGTCGTAGGAATCCCGAAGGTATATCACCAACGTCTTGACACGACCACCATGATCGTGTGAAAAAGACAATTTTGCATGGCAGCCTGTTATATTCATGATAATTTCCTGTAAAAAGGTCGCAGGGTTCAGCGGATCAGGTAGACATCAAAACGACTGTTTTTCATGTGAATACTATGAGTTGGTCTGGTCAGTGTGAGTTGCGGGGCCCTTTTGGGACGTTTAACGACTACACGCTCTGAGGCGATTGTTAATGCCGTGTCCAGAAGCAGTTCTGAATCATGATCATCTCCAACCAACGTCCTGATCAGGCGCATTTCCTGCTTGTTCAGGGCCGCCTTGTCTCTTTCCGGATACATTGGGTCAAGATAAATGGTCTCGGGAGAAATATGAAGTTGGTCGAGCAAATCAATAGCATTTCCGCTTTGCAGGGATATCCTGTTTATGATTGTTTTACAGATGGGATTATCCTCGGCTCTATTAAGACCATCTTTGAGCAAGGCTGCCAGAATCAGAGAACGTTCGATGAGAGTCACTTTGCACCCGAGCGAGGCAAGGATGAAGCCGTCAATACCGAGTCCGGCTGTCGCATCGACAATTGTGGGGCGATGACCAGGTTTGATGCCCACAGCCCGAGCCAGCGGCTGGCGTATGCCTCCGCCGTGGCGGAGGCGATATCGAAGTGGAGCACTGAGAAAATTTACATGCAATCGGCCGGAGATCTTTCCTTTTTGGGGCTCTCTCTCTTGGAGTTCTAACCCACTGTTTGTGTAGAGCAGGGTGAGCCCGGCTGGGAGTTGTTGCTGATGCACGCAAGTGGTACCCAAAGTGTCAGCCAATGCTGCGGCCTGCTGGTGGAGGGTGTTGTTGTCAGGAGGAAGCCAGCTGACATGGGGTACCCGATGTGAAAGTGTAAGTGATTGTTCCGGTGACATGAGTGAACTTGAAGAGGGAGGAGTATTATCAGAGGATGGCTGCGCCTGTGGCCTCTCCTGTTGACACGATCGACATCTTTACTATAAAGCAAGACGGAACCCTTGCCAGGGAATAATGGTGTAACGATAAAAGAAAATAAGAAATTTAACGTGTGGTTCGCACAAATGCACCTGTTAGAGCAGATTTGATAGGATTTCTCACCATATCTGAGGTGTTATATCAGCTTGATCTGTGTAGAATAACTCGAACAGTTGCAGGATCTTTCCCATGGGGATAAGATTAAGTTGTTGTAGAATCCATGTCGGAAAGAATTTTGCGGCTAGGAATGTGATTCTGGGATTAGGCTGGATGTTTAATAATAATTCTAAAGAAGAAGAGGGATAACAATGCGTAAAAAAATTACAATAATCGGTGCAGGTAACGTTGGAGCTACTGCTGCCCACTGGGCTGCGGCTAAGAATCTCGGTGATGTCGTACTGCTTGATGTTGTCGAAGGTATACCCCAGGGCAAGGCGCTTGATCTGTCGCAGGCTGGCCCGGTTGAAGGTTTTCATTATTCGGTTCTGGGATCAAATGATTATGCAGACTCTGCTAATTCTGATGTGGTGATCATCAGTGCAGGTCTGGCCCGCAAGCCAGGGATGACAAGGGATGATCTCTTGGCTATCAATGTGAAAATTGTCAAAAGCTGTGCAGAAGAAGCCGTAAAGCACTCACCTGACTGTGTTCTGATTGTGGTAACCAACCCTATTGATGCCATGGTTCACACTGCTTTCACGGTCACCGGTCACCCCAAGGAAAAAGTTATTGGAATGGCAGGTGTTCTTGATTCAGCCCGATATCGGACCTTTATTGCTCAGGCCCTGGGCGTGGCACCTAAAGACGTGAATGCCCTGGTTATGGGAATTCATGGTGATAACATGTTGCCTTTGGTGCGCCTGGCCAATGTTGGTGGTGTTCCGCTCACCGATCTGCTGTCGACTGAGGAGATCGATCAGATTGTTCATCGCACACAGACAGGTGGTCTCGAGATCGTCAATCATCTCAAGACCGGTTCTGCGTTTTACACACCAGGTTTGGCTGCAGTAGAAATGGCCGAGGCAGTACTGACTGATTCCAAACGTGTTATGGCCTGTGCTGTCTATCTTGAAGGTGAATTCGGAATCGACGGTTATTTCCTCGGTGCACCAGTGGTGATTGGTGAAAAAGGTGTCGAGCGGATTCTTGAATTTGAGTTGACTGCTGAGGAAAAAGAGGCCCTTGCCTTGAGTGTTGAAGTTGTGAAGACACAGATGGCCGCAACTGGTCTGTAATCGTAATTGCCATTGGATCATATTAGCCCTGAAAATGGAGATATTTTGTTGATTGGCAAGTGTATCAAAGACCTGCTCCAGCGAAAGGTTGCTCCTTTGGATATTCTGCCACAACGTGATCTGCGTGAAAAGCTTGTGGATTTGGTGATGGGCGGTGTGCCAGAGCGCATCGACCATGAAATGAGCGCCAATTTCCAGCAATTGCGTAGCCTTTTTCTGGAGAGCAAGGTCGATGATGTCAACGTTGTTGTCTTCGGTGGAGGTACTGGTCTTTCTAATCTCATAGGTGGTGACAGTCGTAGTCCGTTTTGGGTTCAGGATCCTTTTTCTGGACTCAAAACGGTGTTTCCGGCAACACAGGCCGTTGTGTGTACTGCCGATGATGGCGGTTCCACAGGTGAGTTACTCAAAGAACTGCCTTTGATTGCGCTTGGAGACATTCGTCATGTCCTTCTTTCCTCCATTCAGCTGAGCCGTCTTCAGATTCTTTATGGAATGTCCTCGTCGCAGGCTCGTGATGCGGCAGGAGCACTCTTTTCGCTGTTTAATTACCGGTACAAGCAGAAGCCTGAATCCGTGGACGCACTTTTGGCCATTGCGTGTCCGCAAATGGAGAAGTTACCGGTTCGTCTTCATACCAGGATGCGTGCGCTTGTTGATTGGTTGTTCAGTGATCGGCGGCTCGACGCCGTTCTGGGGCGCCCAAATTGTCTTGGGAATCTCCTGATTGTTTCAGCCATTTATTCAGATGCGTCCTTGTCTGTCAGCAACGATCAAATGATCGCTGAACAGAAACAACTGGAGCAGGCCACTTACAATGGTCTTGTGTCGTTGTCCAGTGTTATGGGAGTTGGTGAGCAGGCTGTCCTGCCCTGTACTGCTACTCAGTCTCTTCTCAGTTTTTTGTATGTGAATGGTGTTGAAATTGCCGGTGAACATAAATCTGATTCGGCCCGTCGAGGTTATCCCGTAGATCGTGTCTATACAGATTTTTGTGCCCCCCCTCATGTGTACCCGGAAGTTTTGGCCAGTATTGAACAGGCAGACATACTCATTTTGGCACCGGGTAGCCTGTACAGCTCCCTGATTCCTGTTTTTCAGACTCCGGAAATCGCCCAGGCAGTTCGAGCTAATCAGCGGGCCATGAAAATTCTTGTTTCTAATCTCTGGGTTCAGGCAGGAGAAACTGATCAGAGTATTATTGACCCGGAACGGAAGTTTTACGTATCCGATATGATCCGGGCCTATGAACGGAATATTCCAGGTGGCATTGGTGGCTTGGTTGATCAGGTCCTGTGTCTGTCGCTCAACGATATTCCAGCTTCAGTTTTCCAGGATTATGGTTTGGAGGGGAAGGCACCGATCTATCTCGATCGGGAAAAAGTTCAACGCCTGGGGTTTCTTCCGTTGGAGTGCGGAATTTTCTCCAGAAAACTGTTGGATGAGCATCGTGTGATTCAGCATGATCCGGAGCATTTTGCACAAGTGGTTAAGGCCCTGTGGTTGATGGAAAAACACTGTGGTGATGGCCAGACAGCAAATGTTAAAGATGCAGATGTCTCTCACGTACCCGGAGGAGCGCTTAAAAAACCGGTGCCAGTTTCTTCTGTTCGTTATCAGGCTCTGCGAGAGCACGTTGAAACCTTATCGCTTAAACTGAATGTTGAGCTTTTACCACCGTTAACTGATTCACAGTTGCGCAGTTCCCTGGTCGACATCCTTTGGCTTCACAAAGATATTCCGCTGGAGCACCTGAATCATATAGCAGGTGTTCATTGTGTCAGTAAGGATCTCTGGCATAGAAGCCAAAAATGGGACCAGATCTATTCTTTTTATGACCCTGTTGACCAACTGATTAAAATTCGGTCCGATCAGTTCCTTGATCATGGTCGATTGGAAGTGGCGTTTCTGATAGGCTTGGGGGAATCTTTGCTTGGCCGCTATGCTGCCCGTAAAGAAATGAGCCCGCTGGAGGCTGGTGGAGTTGTGGTAGGAAAGATTTTTGATCTATTTCTGGCGCCACCTGAAGAGCGCGACTGTTATTTCATTGAAAAGGACCTTTCCCTGTATCTGACGCTTGCTCGTTTATTGCCACACCCTCAACAACCCAATCGGTTCACGCGGGTCATTAATGGTCATGAGGGTTTTACACCCCCTGGTCTTATGTTTGGCCTTTACTATGCCTGGTATCTGGATAATCGTTTTTCAAGCCATATTGAATACAAGATGGCAATCAGAAAGATCGAAAGGGCCGATATGATATCCTGCCAGATAGAAAGCCGGAACCGTCGTCAGGATTTGGTGACGTTCTTTCGGGAAGTTGTTTTTGCAAAAGAAAGAGCTTTGAAATAGGTCTCTTCATAACGTTTCTGTGGATGCTACTCTTATGCGAATCATGATCGTTGGAGCAGGCCAGGTTGGTTATTTTCTGTGCGAACGTTTTTCTAACGAAGGCCAGGATGTTGTTCTGATCGATACCAACAAGGAACGATTGCAAAAGATTGAGCGTGATTTGAATATCATGACCGTGCACGGCAGTGGTGCCTCAGCCCGGATTCTGGCTGAGGCTGGTATTGCCAAAACCCAGTTGTTCATTGCGGCGACAGATAGCGATGAGGTGAATCTGGTTTCCTGTATCATGTCGAGAAGTTATGATGTGGAAACCAGGATCGCTCGAGTTCGCAATGAAGATTTTCTCGAGCAGGGCCTTCTGCAACATGAGGACTCGCTGGGCATAGATCTGATGATCAGTCCGGATCAGGCCATGTGTGAAGAGATTGTTGGTCTCTGTCATGTCTCTGCAGCCTTTGACATGGCTGAGTTTGCTGGTGGTCAGCTGATGCTGCTTGGTTATCAGATTTCTGATGGCAATGCCCTGGTCGGTCACAGTCTTATGGACCTGCAGCAGCGGGATGGATCTCATAATTTTGTAATGACTGCTGTCATTCGCGGGAGTCAAACCATCATTCCTCGAGGACAGGATCGGATTGAGGCCGGTGACAGGGTTTATTTAATGCTGCGACGCAGCGATATTCCGGCAGTTGAGCGCATTTTTCACCTGACAAGTCGAGTTCCACGCCGGGTCTTCATCATCGGGGGCGGCACAACAGGTTATCTAGTTGCTCGCTCTCTGGAGGACCTGAAGGTTGATGTCGTCCTTGTGGAGAAGAATCGTGAGCGCTGTACGTATCTTGCGGAGAATCTGAGCCGGACAAGAGTCCTGAACTGTGACGGTCTTGAGGCACATGATCTTCTGGATGAGGGTATTGATCGTGCCGATCTGGTGATTTCGCTTACTGAAAGCGATACCACGAATCTCCTTTCCAGTATTCTGGCCAAACATCATGGGGCTGGTAAGTGCATTACCAAGATTACCCGGCACGATTTTGTCCCATTGCTCAGCAATCTTGGTATTGATGTGGCCCTCAGTGCCCGCCAGGTGGCTGCGAGCATGATTTTGCGCTATATCCGCAGAGGTGCAATCGGTGCCGTGGCCACGATCATGGGCAGTGATGCCGAGGCCATGGAGATTGGAGTTCCGCACCTGAGAAAGTTTGACAATATTCCTCTCAAGGAGCTGAAGTTTCCCATGGGGGCAGTCATTGGTGCCATTGTCCGTAACCGACAGGTTCTTATTCCATCGGGCGAGACATTGATTAAGTCAGGTGATAATCTGGTGGTCTTTTATGTCAAGAATGCGGCTACTGCAGTTGAAAAATTACTGCGTCCGGAAGGCTGACTATGCGCACCGGCGGTGTCCTTAATTTTCTGGGCAGACTCTTGCTCGTTCTGTCCCTCCTACTCCTGACCCCCATCCCTTTTTCTTTGTACTACCATGATGGTATGGTCGGTGCATTTATTCTCTCTGCTCTAATGGGTGCAATTGCCGGGGGCCTACTGGTTGCTCTTTTTCGGCCTGAAAAGGAACTGGGATACCGGGATGGCTTTGCCATTGTTGTGCTCAGTTGGGTCATGCTGGCTTTTCTTGGGGCTTTACCCTACTACTTTTCAGGGCAGATGGTCTCGTTTATCGATTGCTATTTCGAGTCCATGTCCGGATTTACCACTACTGGCTCGACTATTCTCGTGGAAGTTGAAATTCTGTCCAGGAGCCTGCTGTTCTGGCGGGCCCTGACGCATTGGTTGGGCGGGATGGGGATTATTGTATTAACTCTGGCCGTCCTTCCACTTCTTGGAGTCGGTGGCATGCAGCTCTTTCAAGCCGAGATGCCCGGGCCAACGAAAGACCGCCTGGCCCCTCGGATTCAGTCGACGGCCAGAATCTTATGGTCTGTCTATGTCCTTTTTACATTATTTGAAGTGGTGTTACTTATGCTGGGCGGGGTTGATTTCTTCAATGCCTTGTGCCACTCTTTTGCCACCCTGGCTACCGGAGGTTTTTCTACTCACACCACCAGTATCGCTTTTTATGATTCGATCTATGTTGAGTTGGTGGTGATCCTTTTTATGTTTCTGGCCGGGATCAACTTTGCCCTTCATTTTCAAATGCTGACTGGCCGTTCATTGGTTTTCTGGCGAAACGAAGAACTGCGCCTCTATGTGGCTCTGATTGTAACAGCTATTGTGTTGATTATGACGGCGAACTATGTATACGGAACTATTTCTACGTTCGGTGATGATCTGCGCCAGGTGGTGTTCCAGGTGGTCTCTGTTGTCACAACGACTGGTTTTGGCACAGCTGATTTTGATCAGTGGCCTTCCATGTGTAAGGTTCTTCTGGTGTCTTTGATGTTTGTGGGTGGGTGTGCTGGTTCCACTGCAGGCGGTATAAAGGTGGTGCGTATTCTTCTCTTTTTCAAGTATGCAAGACTTCAACTGCAACGCCTGGTTCATCCTCATCAAGTGGGGGGAATCAGCTATGGTGGTTCACGGGTCTCACAGGAAATACTCATTGCAATACTAGGATTCTTTGCTCTTTATCTGGTCTTTTTTCTCGCTGCCAGTCTCATGGTAACGGCCATGGGTGTTGATATTGTAACTGGAATAACAGCGGTTATTGCCACTCTTAATAATATTGGCCCAGGTCTGAATCTGGTTGGCCCGAGCCAAGACTTCGGTCACCTGCCAGATACGGTCAAGGTGGTTTTGACCTTTTGTATGCTGGCCGGTCGTCTGGAGCTTTATACCTTGGCCGTTCTTCTCACCCCAGGATTCTGGAAAATGGCCCGTCGGCCTTTGCTGCGATCGTGGGCTTCATTTGGTGGTCAGGTATCTCACCCGAAACCATAAGAGAATTGAGAACAGGCAAGAGTATGTTGCTAAATATATTCATAATTTAATGATATGAGCAGGTTCAGCATGTTGAGATTACTTTGTTCCATTGCTGTTTGAGAACTTTGACTGAAACCTGTTTGGCCCGTTTTATTTCCGGAGCAAAAAGGAGGAGCCGGTATTCTCCTAACAGCCTGAGGTAACGATCTTGCTCTCTGCGACAATCGTTGCCACACGCCTCATCAGCTGGTTTCAGTTCTTTGAGACGATTCTGCCACGGCTGAAGTTCTTTTGCTTTCCGTTGATCTTTGTTTGGGTCGGCATAGGCCCGTTCGATCCGGATCAATAAGCCCTGGAGATAGCGTTGCGCGTCACGCAAGTCCTGGCTCTTCATTCTTCTTAAAAAATCCTGGGGGAGCAGAGTGTTCAGCTCTTCATTGCAGAGTTTCGCCTGATCATGAAAAAGTGGGTTCCTCCGACCCGAGAGTTTGGTGAAACGGGTGATCTCCATCTGAATGTGATTTCGTAGGCGGAGGAGTTGAAAAACCGTGTCGCACAGGAGTTTGCCCTGTCGATAGAGGCCAACGTCGCGGACTGCTGTGATGGTGTTGTTGAAATCTTCTTTTTCAGGAATGGCCCCGTCGGCGGTGTTGAATAGATCTCTGAAAATGGTGCTGAGCAGTTGTTCCAGGGTTTCCTGGCGACCACCCAATGCCTGGGTAATCCAAAGCGCTGAGGGGGCTGAGAGACTGGTTGTGCAATATTTTTTTAACAGACGGTACTGGTCGCTGAAGGCAAGCTGGTAGAGAAATTGAATACCCAGCTCACTGCGTCTTCGTGCCTCACGTCGGTCTCTGATAAATTGCACGGTAACCCCCCCACGATCCCGTACAGGATCAAGAGCTGGGAAGAGATAGCCACTGATCTCACTCTGCTGAGTGTAGCATGTTAACTGGTGAGGAAGGTCCGTGAAGTCCCACTGTTTGAAGAGTCGATCCTCCCATAATTTTTTAACCTTCACTTCATTTGGGTTGAGTGGGGCGTTTAATCCGGTTTTACGTGGTTTTTGGGTGAATTCTTGCCGCAGTTTGCTGAGAGAGCGACCCGCGATTAAGGTCTTTCCTTCATGATCAAAAAAAAGCAGTCGCATTTGCAGGTGCGGAGGCAGCTCGGTGGGCCAGTCGCTGCGATTGACGGTACGTCGAAAATGTTTGAGGATCACTCGTTCTAATCCATGGAGCAGGGAACCTTTTCCGTGATCCAGATCATCGAGGAGGAGGTCGACTGTCTGGTTGAGAGGGATCAGGTGTTTACGGATTGATTTGGTCAGACCCTTGAGCAGGAAGTGAACTTTCTCACGCAGCAGACCGGGAACCAGCCACTCAAAACGTGATTCATTGATGGAATCTAAAATATCGGCTGGGATGCGGACCGTGACCCCGTCGTTCTCTGATCCTGGCTCGAAGTGATAATCCAGTTGAAAGGTCATGTTGCCGTTGTTGATATGGGCAGGAAAGTCTGAGAGCTCATGGCTTTCAGGGGTACGATTGATGATGTCGGCTTCCTGCATCACCAGGGTGCCTTTCGGCTGTCCTTTCAGAAAACGGCTGAGGGTAAATCGGTCATAGACTGTGGCCGGAAGTCGTTGCTCGTAAAATGCCGACAAAGTATGTTCATCAACCAGTAGATCCCGGGTCCGCAGTCGTTCTTCGGTCTCTTCCCAGGCCCGAACCAATGTTAGATTTTTCTTGAGAAAATCAAAATTGGTCAGCAACTCGCCGCCAAGCAATGCCGACTGAATGAAAATCTGCCGCGCCTCGGACTGGTTTTTGGTATGACTGCGGCCAAAGTTAACCGTTCGACCGGCAACAATGATCATACCAAAGAGGCTGACCTGTTCATCTGCGATAACCTGTCCGTTTTTCTTCTGCCAACGAGGGTTTGACCAGGACCTTCGGCAGAGATCTCCGGCAAGATTCTCCAGCCACAATGGGTCGATGTCGGCGACTGTTAATGCATAGAGGCGATTGGTTTCAAGAAAAGTGGCCGCCACGATCCAAGGACCACTGGTCTTGAACTGGTGAGAACCAGGGAAAATCATCAGTTCACGGCCGCCACTGCCCTGGTAGAGCCGATCTTTTTTCTTTTGAGCCACGTTGCGCAGAAAACCGGTACACAGGGCTTGATGTACTGCAATGTAAGAAGCTGGCCCAAGGTTATCTTTATATCCCTTGTGCCCTTCAAGGAGTCTTCCCAGTTGCTCATGAAGATCAAACCATTCGCGCATGCGCTGGAAGGAGAGGAAGTACGATTTGCAGAATTTTTTCAGGCGGTTCCAGGATTTAACCTCATCTTTCACATCATGAAACAATTTCCATATGTTAAGCAGAACCAGAAAATCTGACTTGTCATGGTTGAATTTGGCATGGGCTTGGTCGGCCGCGTGTTCCTGGTCGGCAGGCCGCACCCGTGGATCCTGAATAGCCAGGGCCGCTGCTATGATCTTGATTTCAGTCAGGCAGCCCAGATCTCGAGCGGCAATAATAATCCGACTGATGCAGGGGTCCATGGGCAGATCAGACATGAGACGACCATGCTTGGTCAGTTTATTGCTCCGGTTTACGGCACCAAGTTCGCTGAGGAGTTGCTGACCATCGCGGATGGTATTTCGAGACGGTGGTTCAACAAAGGGAAAATCATCGGCAGCGCCAAGCCCGAGTGCATGCATGCGCAGGATCACTTCGGCCAGGTTGGATCTTTTAATTTCCGGCAGGGTGAAACGGTCTCGCTCGAGGTAGTCTTCTTCGCTGAACAGGCGTATACAGATGCCTGGCCCGACACGTCCGCAGCGCCCGGCCCGCTGATCGCAGCTGGCTCTTGATATCCTGGTTATGGGCAGACTGGTGATCTTTGATCGTACATTGTAGCGCGATATTCTGGCCAGCCCGGAATCAAGAACGTATCGGATACCCGGCACTGTGATCGAGGTTTCAGCCACGTTGGTGGCAACGATTATTTTGGGTTGCTTGGCTGGTTGAAATATCTTTCGTTGATCCGCGGATTGAAGGCGGCCGAACAGGGGGAGGATCAGTGTGTTGGGCAGTTTCTCGTTCAGCAGATTACAGCAGGTGCGGATGTCCCGTTCTGTGGGGAGAAAGATCAGGGTGTCACGTGCGCCTTCCCGGCGAAAGAGCTCGTGGATCGTTTCAACACAGTGATCGAGACGACTGTCGTCGTCTGTTGATTCAAGGTCGGCATGGGGGACATAGCTGATCTCAACCGGGTAGGTACGTCCGGCAATGGAGAGAACCGGAGCATGACCAAAATGCTTGGAGAATATATCGGTGTCAATGGTGGCAGAGGTGATGATCACCTTGAGATCAGGCCTTCGCGGGAGTAGGTTTTTGAGGTATCCCAGGAGGAAGTCGATGTTCAGGCTGCGCTCGTGGGCCTCATCAATAATGATTACCCGGTATCGTTTGAGCAGTGGATCACGTCGGGTCTCGGCCAGAAGAATGCCGTCGGTCATGAACTTGATTCGCGTACCCTTATCAGTGTGATCGTGGAAGCGAATCTGGTAGCCAACCATTTGACCAGCGTTTACAGGGTCCAGTTCGTTGCGAACACGCTCGGCCACAGAGACTGCTGCCACTCTTCGTGGTTGCGTACAGCCAATGAGTTGAGAATTATGGGGATCAATCTCCAGACAGATTTTGGGCAGTTGAGTGGTCTTGCCCGAGCCGGTGTCGCCCTCGACAATGATCACCTGATGTTCGAGGATCGCCGCTCGGATCTCCTCTTTGTAGCCGGAAATAGGTAGATTGTCCGGATAATGAATTTTCATGGAAGAAACTTGGCTGCAGGGATTTATATGTGGTAGAGTTTGGGTCAGTAGAGTTTGTCATCTTAGCATGTTATCCCAGAACCTGAAAGAGTAGAGGTGTAGATGAAGATCCGTAAGGCAGTAATTCCAGTGGCCGGTTTAGGAACCCGTTTTTTGCCTGCCACCAAGGCTATTCCTAAAGAAATGCTGACCATTGTTGATCGCCCCACCATTCAATATATAGTTGAAGAGGCAGTGACCTCGGGTATAGAACAGGTGATTTTTGTCACCAGTGAGGGGAAATCGGCCATTGAAAACCATTTTGATTATAATTTCGAACTGGATATGGTTTTGAAGGAAAAGAACAAAATTTCCTTGGGTCAGGAGTTGGAAGAGATATCGAATTTGATCGATATTATTTCCGTTCGTCAAAAAAAACCACTGGGGCTGGGGCATGCCATCTGGACGGCCCGGCACGTTGTTGGTGACGAACCTTTCATGGTTCTGCTGGGTGATGATCTTGTTCTGAATGATCAGCCCTGTGCTAAACAGATGCTTGATCTCTTTGCAGAGGTGCAGGAATCCATTGTTGCCGTACAGCGGGTTCCCATGAATGAAACATATCAGTACGGTATTGTCGAGGGTGAAGCTTTGGAGCGCAAGTGGACCCATCAGGTTCATCGTATGATTGAAAAGCCTGCTCCCGGGACATCACATTCGGATATGGCCATCATTGGTCGTTATGTTCTCATGCCGGAGATCTTTGATTATCTGGGACGCACGACCCCTGGGCATGGTGGTGAAATTCAGCTCACTGATGCCCTTTTGGCCCTGAGTAATAAGCGTGGCATGTATGCGTATGAGTTTCAGGGCACTCGCTATGATGCCGGAGATAAGTTGGGGTACCTCAAGGCCATTCTAGCCTATGGCCTGAATCATGAATCCCTGGGAGCCCCACTGAAGGCACACCTGAAACAGTTGGTTGTTGATCTGTGATTCTCTCATGCCTTTATGCTGCGTGCTAACCATACTGTGATTTCGTTATGACCCTGCTTGAAGTTGCGGTGGCCGCCCCCCTGGTTCACACCCTTACCTATACCCTGGATCAGGGATCAGTGCCTGCGGGCTGTCGGGTCCTGGTGCCGTTGGGGCGAAGGCGGGTCACTGGCTATGTGCTGGGGGAGCAGCATCGGGCGCCCAAAGGATTTGCTCTTAAATCGGTCATTGAGATTCTTGATCGTACCCCTCTTTTTCCGGTCAATCTTGTTCCTTTTTTCCGCTGGATTGCTGATTATTATCACTACCCTCTTGGTGAGGTGATTAAGACCGCCTTGCCTGGAGGGCTCAGTGTACAAAGCCGCAAACGGATCAGCCTGGTTCACCCTTCGGAATCTACAGGAGCTGCAAAAGCTGTCTCTCACGATGAAACAAAGCGTCCGGGCTGGTATCAGCAGTTGTGTAGAGATGGCAGTCTAACACTCTCTGAGTGTGCAAAAATCCTCAAGACCGCAGCGGGCAGACGTCAGGTTCAGAAACTGCTGGATCAAGGTCTTGTGGTCATTCAGGAAGAGCTGGTCGGTAGCCGCTCCGGTGTTAAGACCGAGACGTGTTATGGATTGCTTCCTGAACTGTTGCCTCCTGAAATCTCTACAAAGTTCATCAGTTCGCAAGAGGGGCCACTTGGGAAGACCCAATTGCAACAGTTGTTGGCCTGGCTCCCTGCAATTGAAGAATTATCTCTTCCTGAACTCAAAACCCTCTATTACCTGCTCAGTCTTTCGGGGCCCCACATACAACGGCCAGTGCCCGGGAAAGAGCTGCGTTGCCTGTACAGCGGTGCTAGCAAGGGGTTGACCAGTCTGCTGGCAAGAGGAGTGATTCAAGCATTGGAGCAGCGTGTTTTTCGGAGCCCTTCGGGGGAGTTACTCCCCTTCTTTTCGCGCCCCGTTGATTTGTCACCCGAGCAGGAGCACGTCCTGAGCGAGATTTTGCCTCAAGTGGCTGAGCGCTTTTTTTGCCCCTGTCTTCTCTTTGGCATCACCGGCAGCGGCAAAACCGAGGTCTATTTACGGGCGGCCGAAGCGACCCTGGCCCGAGGCCGTGACGTCCTGATTTTGGTGCCGGAGATCGCCTTGGCAACTCAACTTGAAGGGCATTTTGTCTCACGTTTTGGTGACAAGGTTGTTCTGATGCACAGTGGATTGTCAGCAGGGGAACGCTATGATCAGTGGACTCTGGCCGCATCGGGGCAGGCCAAGGTGGTGATTGGCGCCCGCTCAGCAGTCTTTGCCCCTTTGGCCGACCCCGGTCTGATCATTGTTGATGAGGAGCATGACGGCGGATTCAAACAGGATGACGGTCTGCGTTACAACGGCCGTGATCTTGCCGTACTCCGAGGCAAGATTCAGGAGAGCGTGGTCATTCTCGGATCGGGAACTCCCTCGGTGACCAGTTCGTACCATGCCCGTAGTGGAAAATATCGACTTCTGACCATGAAAAAAAGGGTTCAGGAGCGATCTCTGCCCAAAATTAGCCTGGTCGATCTGCGCGATAAGAATGAAAGAGAACGGGGGCGGGCCATAGGCCGTCAGCTGGAGCAGGGCTTGCGTGAGACGCTGGCAAGTGGTCATCAAAGTTTGCTTCTTTTGAACAGACGTGGTTTTTCATCTGTGTTGCTTTGTAAAGATTGTGGCGAACCAGTGCAATGTCGTCATTGCAAGGTCAGCCTCACATACCACCAGGGGCGCAAACAGCTGATCTGTCATCATTGTGGTTTTACATTAAAAAGCGCTGTGATCTGCAGCAGCTGCCGGTCGACTGAGCTGGTTCCTGTCGGGTTTGGTACGGAACGTATCGAGGATGAGATACGAAGTCTGTTCCCCGAGGCCAGAATTGCCCGGCTTGATGCTGATACGGCAGGTGATCGTAAGCAGTTCCTTACCATCCTCAGCTCCATGCGTGAACACAGGATCGATATCCTGATTGGAACCCAAATGATTGCCAAGGGGCATGACTTCCCGCTGGTGACTTTGGTGGGGGTGATCTGGGCCGATGGTGGTTTGTGTATGCCCGATTTTCGTGGGGGGGAGAGAACCTATCAACTCCTTTCACAAGTGGCCGGGCGAGCAGGGCGGGGGGATGTTGCAGGACGAGTTATGGTTCAGACCTATCGACCGGATCATTACGCGGTTGAGCTGGCCCGACAACATGACTATGAGACTTTTTTTGAACGGGAGATTGCCCTGCGCAGTTCACCGTGTTTTCCACCGCTGGTACGATTGGTTAATCTGCAAATCAGTGGCGGCCGCGATCCCCAGGTGAGGCAGGCGGCCCAGGATTTGGCCGCCTTCTGTCGTAACATCATGAAAGAGCTTGGACTGCAGCTTGAACTGCTCGGCCCGGCCCCAGCGCCTCTGGAGCGACTTCGTGACCGCTATCGCTGGCAACTCCTGGTCAAAAGTAAGAGCTGCGGTGACCTTCAGCGTCTCTGTGGTCGGATTACCGAAGCACGCAATGACCTGAGTCGAGGTGACCTGGCCATTGTTATTGATGTGGATCCGGAAAATTTACTCTGATGGCCTGCTCAATCTCGGGCGCATTCTGGCTTGATTAACCAAAAAAATACCGCAGGCATATGGTCTGTATTCCGAGGATGCAGTTTGAGGGGGCGTGCAGATCCTGGGTGAGAAGACAATTTTTTAAGGGAGCCTCTTGTTACAGTCCCGTTAAAATCCCTTTGAGATATTCGCGGTTGAGTCGGGCGATATTGCGGATGGATATGTTCTTGGGGCAGACCGCCTCGCATTCTTTTTCGTTGGTGCAGTTGCCAAACCTTTCCAGATCCATGGTCCTGACCATATTCTGGGCCCGTTCTTTGCGCTCAGGTTGACCCTGCGGCAGGAGGGCCAGCTGGGATATTTTTGCACTGGTGAAGAGCATGGCTGAGCCATTGGGACAGCTGGCAATACAGGCTCCGCACCCAATACAGGCGGCGGCATCCATGGCCAGTTCTGATGTCTGCGATGGGATAGGGATGCTGTTGCCTTCCGGGGTGCCACCTGTGTTGACTGAAACATAGCCACCGGATTGGATGATTCGATCCAGGGATGAGCGGTCAATAACCAGATCCCGTTGGACCTTGAAGGCCCGGGAGCGGAAGGGCTCGACAACTATCGTTTCACCGTTTTTAAAATGACGCATATGAAGTTGGCAGAGGGTCGTCCCGGGCTCAGGTCCATGCGCGATACCATTGACCACTGCACCGCATGTACCGCAGATTCCCTCACGGCAGTCGTGATCAAAGGCCACCGGCTCTAAATTCTTATGGGTCAGCTCTTCGTTAAGGACGTCAAGCATTTCCAGGAATGACATGTCTGTGGAGATGTCATTCAGGTTGTATGACTCAAATATCCCATCGCTGATACTGTCTTCCTGACGCCAGATTTCGAGTTTAATGTTGATTGTGGGCATTGTTTTTTAATTGGTTATTTCTGTGTTCTTTTTATCGTTCGCGTGATGGTTTGACTGGATGTGTTACTTGTAGCTTCTCTGGCTTGGGCTGACATTTTCAAAGGTCAGTTCCTCGCGGTGCAGAAGTGGCTTTTTGTCTTCACCCTGGTACTCCCAGACAGACACGTGGCTGAAGTTTTCATCGTTACGCAGGGCCTCGTTTTCTTCTGTCTGACTTTCTTCCCGTAAATGACAGCCGCAGGATTCCTCGCGGGCCAGGGCATCACGGATCATAATTTCAGCAAACTCGAGAAAATCGGCAACACGACCGGCACGCTCCAAAGACTGGTTTAACTGTTCGCCTTTACCGGGGACATAGACCTTCTCCCAGAATCTCTGCTGGATCTCGGGCAGTTTCTTCAGCGCCAATTCCAGTCCTTCGCTGTTACGTGCCATGCCGCAATTATCCCAGAGAAGTCGACCCAATTCCCTATGAATCTCGTCTACTGTTACGGAGTCCTCTGTTTTTTTGGAACTGTTGCGCAGCAGGCGTTTGATCCGTTGTTTACAGCTCTCCTCGGCTTCGGTAAAGGCCTGGTGGGAGGTGGTTACGGTTGTTTGTTCAGTACTGCCGAGAAAATGGGCAATTGAGGTACCTACAACAAAATATCCGTCGGCCAGTCCCTGCATCAGCGCACTGGCCCCAAGGCGGTTGGCTCCGTGATCTGAAAAATTACATTCGCCAATGGCAAACAGGCCAGGAATGGTGGTCATCAGGTCATAATCGACCCACAGTCCGCCCATGGTGTAATGGACGGCAGGATAGATCATCATGGGTTCGTGCAACGGGTTGCTGGCTGTTATCTTCTCATACATCTGGAAAAGATTGCCGTACTTACGGAGAATTACATCCTCGCCGTCACGGTTGATGGCCTCGCTGAAATCAAGATATACAGCAAGATTAGTGGAACCCACACCTTTGCCGGCATCACATTGTTCTTTGGCATTACGTGAGGCCACATCCCGGGGGACCAGGTTACCAAAGCTGGGATACTTGTTCTCCAGGTAATAGTCGCGTTCCTCTTCGGGGATATCTGCAGGTGAGCGCTTGTCCCCTGGGTTTTTTGGAACCCATACTCGACCATCATTGCGCAGACTCTCACTCATCAGGGTCAACTTTGACA